>Ga0073934_10000092_pt1 | contig 258329 bp, 264 predicted proteins | sample LarsenN4metaG_FD_76834 | JGI IMG/M metagenome (GOLD analysis project Ga0073934, IMG submission 76834) | Hot spring sediment bacterial and archeal communities from British Columbia, Canada, to study Microbial Dark Matter (Phase II) - Larsen... ...
AACCTACGTCGTCACGGTCGGCATCACGATGGTCATGATCGCGCTGCTGATCGGCACAGGCACGCTGCTGATGCCGTTGATGAGCCTGCCGCTGCTGATCGGCGGGGTGTGCATCATTACCTCGATCGTCGGCACCTACATGGTCCGCCTCGGCCGCAAGGAATCGATCATGGGCGCCCTCTACAAGGGCTTCTGGACGGCCACCGTTCTGGCCGTGCCGGCGATCTGGCTGGCCGCCCAATATGCGCTCGGCGACCTCGGCCGGACGATCACCACCACCGACATGAGCTTCCCGGCCATCAACCTCGTCTGGGCGAGCTTCGTCGGCCTGGCCGTCACCGGCCTCATCGTTTGGATCACCGAATATTACACCGGCACCCACTATCGCCCGGTCCAGTCGATCGCCAAGGCCAGCCAAACCGGCCACGGCACCAACATCATCCAGGGCCTGGCGATCAGCTTGGAATCGACCGCGGCGCCGACCCTCGTCATCGTCGCCGGCGTCATCGGCAGCTTCCAGCTGGCCGGCCCGCTGGGCGTCGCCTTCGCCGCTTCGGCAATGCTGGCGCTGGCCGGCATGGTCGTCGCCCTCGACGCCTATGGACCGGTCACCGACAATGCCGGCGGCATCGCCGAAATGTCGGGGCTGGAGGATGACGTGCGCACTCGCACCGACGCCCTCGATGCCGTCGGCAACACCACCAAGGCGGTGACCAAGGGCTATGCCATCGGCTCGGCCGGCCTTGCCGCGCTGGTGCTGTTCGGCGCCTATGTCGCCGACATCAAGGAGTTCGGGGCGGAGATCGGCGTCACCGCCAACCTCGACGCTCTGTTCAGCCTGTCCAACCCCTATGTCATCGTCGGCCTGCTGCTCGGCGCCCTGCTGCCCTACCTGTTCGGCGCCATGGGCATGACCGCCGTCGGCCGCGCCGGCGGCGCGGTGGTCGAGGAAGTCCGCGAGCAGTTCCGCAACAATCCGGGGATCATGGACGGGTCGGTGCGGCCGAACTACGCGCGCACCGTCGACCTCGTCACCAAGGCGGCGATCCGCGAGATGATCACCCCCTCGCTGCTGCCGGTGCTGGCCCCGATCATCGTCTTCTTCGGCATTTCCTTTGTGGCGGGCAGCCGCGAGCAGGGCCTCGCCGCGGTCGGCGCCCTGCTGCTCGGCGTCATCGTTTCCGGCCTGTTCGTCGCCATTTCGATGACCAGCGGCGGCGGCGCCTGGGACAATGCCAAGAAATATATCGAGGACGGCAATTACGGCGGCAAGGGCTCGGAAGCCCACAAGGCCGCGGTCACCGGCGATACGGTCGGCGATCCCTACAAGGACACCGCCGGCCCGGCCGTCAACCCGATGATCAAGATCACCAACATCGTCGCCCTGCTGCTGCTGGCGGCGCTGGCGGCGCAGGGAGCCGGCGCAGCCGTCCTCTAAGCCGGTCCATCTCGGTCAGAATCTGCCCCGCCCGGCCTGTCCGCGGCGGGGCTTTTTCTTTGCATTGAAGCGCGTTAGGCTCTGCCCCGCTCGGGTAGGGGGTGTGTCGTGCGAATGCGTTTGAAGATGATGGCTGGCGCCCTTCTTGCGGCCGCCGCGCCGGTCGCGGCTGCGCCGCTAGCCGATGCCATTCCGCTGGAATCCTTTGCGGCGCTGCCAACCGTCGAGCGGCCGTCGCTGTCCCCCGACGGCACCAAGGTCGCGGCGCTGGTCGCCGTCAATGGCAAGCAGGCGTTGGTGATCGCTTCGCTGCTTGACCCCAGGCAGAAGAAGGCGATGCCGGCGGGCGAGGTCGACATCAACTGGTGGCGCTGGGTCAACGACGACTGGCTGGTCGTCGGCATCGGCGACACCGAGCAGATCCAGGGCGACGACATCTATGTGACCCGCGTCGCCGGCGTGAAGGCCGACATGTCGAAGTTCGTGCCCATCCACTGGAAGCAGACCGGCCAGGACGCGGACGACCTCTTGTGGGCGGCGCGCGACGGCAGCCCGCGAATCCTGCTGCAGAAGCAGACCGGCTATTTCACTTATGAGGACTGGTACCCGAGCGTCTGGGAAGCGGACGTCTCGACCGGCCAGGTGCGCAAGGTCGTCCCGTCGCAGACCTACGTCTATGGCTGGGACGCGGACGCCGCCGGCAATGTCCGGCTGGGCCTGTACTTCGAATCCGAAAATCGCCGCGGAGTCCTCTACCGCACGGGCGGCGCCGGCAAGTTCGACAAGGTGTTGCTCAAGAAGGACCCCGACGCCTCCATCCCGCTGCCGCAGGTCTACCGCCCCGACGGCAAGGCGGTGGTGATTGCCGACGACGGCGGCCGCGATGAAATCTATGAGATGGACCTGCCGTCCTTCACGCTCGGCAAGAAGCTTTTCGGCGACGCGCGCTACGATGTCGAGGGCGTGATCGCCAACAGCGTCGGCACCGACCTCGACGGGATCGAGATCATCGGCAAGAGCTACCGGGTCGAATGGCTCAATCCGGAATTGAAGGCGGTCCAGACCGACCTCGACGCCACCCTTGGCGCCGGCAATGCCCAGATCCTGAGCTGGAGTCGCGACCGCAAGAAACTGCTCGTCCGGGTTGGCGGCGCCACCCATGCCGGGTCCCTGTTCTACTGGGACACGCGCCAGGCGAAGATGAACCGCATCGGCTGGATCGACAACAACCTGAAGGGGCGCGACCTGTCGCCGGTCAAGACCGTCACCTATACGGCGCGCGACGGCACGCAGATCGAGGCGGTGCTGACGCTGCCGCGCGGGCGGGCTCACAAGAACCTTCCGCTGATCATGATGCCGCACGGCGGCCCGGTGGCGCGCGACCACGAGATGTATGACTGGTGGGTGCAGTTCCTGGCCGAGCAGGGCTATGCCGTCCTGCAGCCCAATTACCGCGGGTCGTCCGGATACGGCGTCCGGTTCCAGAAACTGGGCGAGGGCCAATGGGGCCTGAAAATGCAGGACGACCTGCTGGACGGCATCGCCTGGGCCGCCAAGGAAGGCATCGTCGATGCCAAGCGCGTCTGCATCGTCGGCGCATCCTATGGCGGCTATGCGGCGATGCGCGGCGCCCAGCGCGACGCCGCCGCCTATCGCTGCGCGATTTCCTATGCCGGAGTATCCGACCTGTCGGCGATGAAGCGTTACGACCGGCAGTTCCTCGGCGGCAAGAACGCCAGGAGGTATTGGAACAAGCAGGTCAGCGACTTCAGCGCCGTTTCCCCGCGCTTCCATGCCGCCGAGTTTGGAACGCCCATCCTGATTGCCCATGGGGTCAAGGACAAGCGCGTGCCGGTCAAGCAGTCACGCTGGCTGGTCGAGGAGCTGAAGAAGGCCGGAAAGACGCACCAGTACCTGGAGCAGAAGGAGGCGGATCACCACTTTTCCCGCGCCGAAGACCGGCTGGAGTTCCTCAAGGCGTCGAAGGCCTTCCTCGACCGCTACAATCCCAGCTGAGGTGCATGTTGCAGTCCCTTTGCCTTTCGCAGGCCGGGCGGCTATGCGGGCGCGGCTTTTAATGCCGCCGAAAAGGATTTGAATGGCCAAGGAAGAACTCCTCGAGATGCGCGGGCAGGTGGTCGAACTGCTGCCCAACGCCATGTTCCGAGTGAAGCTGGAGAACGGCCACGAGATCCTTGGCCATACGGCTGGCAAGATGCGCAAGAACCGCATCCGCGTCCTGACCGGCGACGAGGTACTGGTCGAACTGACGCCCTATGATTTGACCAAGGGGCGGATCACCTACCGGTTCAAGTGACGGCCGAAGAGCCGTCATCCTGACGAAGGCCAGGATCCATTGCTCCACCCGCAGAGAGGCTCGGGGATGGATGCTGAAACCAGTTCAGCATGACAGATAAGAAGATGAAGCTCGTCCTTGCATCGGCGAGCCCGCGCCGCCTCGACCTGTTGGCGCGTATCGGCGTCCATCCCGACACCATCGTCCCGGCCGAAATCGACGAGAGCGTGCCCAAGAGCGAGCTCCCCCGCGAGCATGCCTTGCGGCTGGCCCGCGAGAAGGCCGAGGCGGTGGCCGCATCGCATGCCGACGCCTTGGTGCTGGCCGCCGACACGGTGGTCGCGGTCGGCCGGCGGATCCTGCCCAAGGTCGAGGACGAGGCCACCTTGCGCGCCTGCATGGCCCTGCTCAGCGGGCGGCGACACCGGGTGATGACCGGCGTGGCGCTGGCCGCCCCGGGCGGCAAGCTGCGCACCCGGCTGGTCGAGACGATGATCGCCATGAAGCGCCTGAGCCCCGAGGAAATCGACCATTACGCCGCCCATGGTGAATGGCGCGGCAAGGCCGGCGGCTATGCGCTGCAGGGCTATGGCGAAGTCTATGTCCGCCACATCTCCGGCAGCTATTCAAACGTCGTCGGCCTGCCCCTGGCCGAGACCCGGCTGCTGCTGAAAAGCGCGGGCTATCCCCTTGCCTGAGTGGCTGGCCGAGCGCGGCATCGGCGAGACCCGGATGGTGCGCATCGAGGGCGGCGAGATCGTCGCGGCGCGAATCCTGCTGGCCGGCATCGTCCCGGCCGGCACCATCCTTAAGGCCCGGCTGGCGCACGCCGGCAAGCCGGCCATCGCCGCCGCGGGAAGCCAGGAATATGTCCTGCGCGATGGCGCCGGCGAAGCGACCGAGGGGCAGGACATTGCCATCGAGGTAGTGCGCGAGACCATCCCCGGCGCCGAACCGTGGAAGCGGCCGCTGGCGCGCATCAGCACGGAGGCAGTGCGGGCGGCGGATTTCGCAGCCGAGGACATTCCCTTCCCGGCGCCATTCGACCGGCTGGAGGACGCCGGCTGGTCCGACCTGATCGAGGAAGCGCGCAGCGGCATCGTCGCCTTCGCCGGCGGCGCTTTGAGGATTTCGCCGACACCGGCCATGACCCTGATCGACGTCGACGGCACCCTGCCCCACTTCGAGCTGGCCATCGCCGGTGCGAAGGCGGCGGCACGGGCCATCGTCCGTCACGGCATCGGCGGGTCGATCGGCATCGACCTGCCGACCGTCCAGGGCAAGGAGCAGCGCACTTCGATCGGCGCGGCGGTCGACAGGGTGCTGCCCAACCCGTTCGAGCGCACGGCGGTCAACGGCTTCGGCTTCCTGCAGGTCATCCGCCCGCGCCGCCATGCGTCTTTGTTCGAGCTTGCCGCCGACCGGCCGAGCTTCGAGGCGCGGGTGCTGCTGCGCCAGGCGGCACGCGAGAAAGGCGCGGTCCGGCTGGCCGCGCATCCGGCGGTCCATGCCGTGCTGGCGTCCAACCCCGGCTGGCTCGACCAGCTGGCGCGGCAGGTCGGCGGCGCCGTGAGCTTGCGCTCCGACGGCAAGCTCGCCATGTCCGGCGGCCATGCCGAGAAAGCCTGAAACCGGAGCCAAGGGCTGTCCTTATTGCGGCCGGCCGACAGCGCCGGACTTCGCGCCATTCTGTTCGCGCGGGTGCAAGGACCGCGACCTGCTCAAATGGCTCGGCGAGGGCTATCGAATCGCCGGCCCGCCCGCCGACGAGCAGGACCTGGCCGGGGTGGACAGGGACGACGAGCCCAGTTAGGGACGCGCTCGCCCGCGGGACCGGCCGGTCCCGATGCGTGGGCCCAGGTAGCTCAGTTGGTAGAGCACGTGACTGAAAATCACGGTGTCGGCGGTTCGATCCCGTCCCTGGGCACCATCGCGGCGCACAGATCATCCGGGGGATGATCGAGCAACGCGATCTGCTAGCCTACTCGGCGTGAGCGAGCCCCAGAACCACTTCGACGTCCTCATCGTCGGCGCCGGCCTGTCCGGCATCGGCGCGGCGTCGCATTTGCAGGACGGCTGCCCGGACAAGAGCTTCCTGATCCTGGAAGCGCGCGAAGCGATTGGCGGCACCTGGGACCTGTTCCGCTATCCCGGCATCCGCAGCGATTCCGACATGTACACGCTTGGCTATGCCTTCAAGCCGTGGACCAGCGCCAGGGCGATCGCCGACGGGCCGGCGATCCGCGCCTATGTCCGCGAAACGGCAGCGGAGCGCGGCATCGACCGGTATATCCGCTTCGGCCACCGGGTCGTGGCGGCCGACTGGTCGTCGACGGACGCCGCCTGGCGGGTCGAGGTGGAAATGGAGACCGGGCGGGCCACCTTCACCTGCCGATTCCTGGTCATGGCGGCGGGCTATTACGACTATGCCGAGGGCCATCGCCCGCGCTGGCCGGGGGAGGAGGACTTCGCCGGGGAGATCATTCACCCGCAATTCTGGCCGGAGCAACTCGACTTCGCCGGCAAGAATGTCGCGGTGATCGGCAGCGGCGCGACGGCGGTGACGATCGTCCCGGAAATGGCCCGGACGGCGGCGCACGTCACCATGGTGCAGCGGAGCCCGAGCTACATCGTCTCCCGCCCGTCGGTCGACTTCATTGCCGAATGGCTCAAGCGCTGGTTGCCGGAGCGCGCGGCCTACGCGCTGACCCGGTGGAAGAACGTGGCGCTGAGCGCCTTCTTCTTCCGGCTGGCGCGGCGGCGGCCGGAGAAGGTCGCCGCCAAGCTGATCCAGCTGGCCAAGGACGAAGTCGGCGAAGGCTTCGACGAGGCGGCGTTCACGCCGGCCTACAAGCCCTGGGACCAGCGGCTGTGCCTGGTGCCCGACGGCGACCTGTTCGCTAGCCTGAAATCGGGCAAGGTGACGATGGCGACCGGGCCGATCGAGCAGTTCACGAAAAAAGGGCTGAGGCTGGCGAGCGGCGAGGAGGTCGCGGCGGACATCATCGTCGCCGCCACCGGCCTCAAGGTCGTGCTGTTCGGCAAGGCCGCAATCTCGATCGATGGCGTCGCTGCCGACCTGTCCAGGGCGATGATCTACAAGGGCATGATGCTGAGCGACGTGCCCAATTTCATCTTCGTCTTCGGCTATACCAATGCCAGCTGGACGCTGAAGGCCGACCTGGTCTGCGGTTACCTGGTGCGACTGCTGAACCGCATGGACCGCAGCGGCGCCCGGGTCGCCATCGCCCGGCGCGACCCCGCGGTAAGCGAAGTGCCGTTCATCGATTTCACGTCGGGCTATGTGCAGCGCGCGCTCGACCTGCTGCCGCGGCAGGGGGCACGAAAGCCATGGCGGCTGTACCAGAATTACGTGCTGGACCTGGTGAACCTGCGCTTCGGCCGGATTGAAGACGGAACATTGAAGCTTGAGGGCGCCTAGCCCACCGACTGGACGGCAGCGACGGCGCGGTCCCACCGGTCCATCCGCTGCGCGCGGGCGGCGGCGTCCGATCCCGGGCTGAAGCGCGCAACCGGGCCGCGGACCGACGCCGCGGCCTCCTCGAGCGAGGCAAACAGGCCGGCGCCGACGCCGGCGAGCATGGCGGCGCCGAGCGCGCTGGTTTCGACGTTGGCCGGCCGCTCGACCTCCAGGCCGAGTAGGTCAGCGAGATCCTGGGCGAGGAAGCCGTTGGCCGCCATGCCGCCGTCGATCCGGAGCGACGACCAGCTGACGCCGTCGGCGGCGAAGGCCCGCTGCAGTTCGCTGGTCTGATTGGCGACCGCCTCCAGCGCGGCGCGGACGATCTGGGCCCGGCCGCTGCCCAGCGACAGCCCGAGGATTGCCGCCCGCGCCTCCGGATCCCAATGCGGCGCCCCCAGGCCGGCGAAGGCGGGGACGAGTTGGACGCCACCGCTGTCGGCGACCGAGCGCGCCAGCGCCTCGCTGTCTGGAGCGCCGGCGATTAGGCCAAGCTCGTCGCGCAGCCACTGGACCATGCGCCCGGCGACGAACAGCGACCCTTCCAGCGCATAGTGGCGCTTGCCGCCGATCTGCCAGGCGATGGTTGAGAGCAGCCGGTTGGCCGAACGCGGGACATCTGTACCCGCCTGGGTGAGAATGAAGGCCCCGGTGCCGAAGGTCGCCTTGGTCGTGCCGGGCACGAAGCAGGCCTGGCCGATGGCCGCCGCCTGCTGGTCGCCGGCGATGCCGCAAATCGGGACGGGCCCGCCGAAATGGTCGGCCAGCGTGTCGCCATAGCGGCCGGCGCTGTCGACGATTTCCGGCAGTGCATAACGTGGCACGCCGAACAGGTCGAGCAGCGCATCGTCCCAGCCGGCGCCGATGTCCATCAGGGCGGTCCGCGAGGCGTTGGTGGCGTCGCTGACGTGAAGCCCGCCGGTCAGCTTGAACACCAGCCAGCTGTCGACCGTGCCGACACACAGGTTGTCGCCGGCGGCGCGCAGCTGCGGCCAATGCTGCAGTGCCCAGGCAATCTTCGAGGCGCTGAAATAGGGATCGAGCAGCAGGCCGGTCTTTTCCTGCACCGCGGCTTCGCGGCCGGCTGCCTTGAGCTCGGCGCAGAGGCCGGCGGTGCGCCGGTCCTGCCAGACGATCGCCGGGGCCAACGGCTCGCCGCTACGCCGGTCCCAGCAGACCAAAGTCTCGCGCTGGTTGGTGATGCCGATGCCGGCAATGGCGCCGGGGCCGCCGGCTTTGGCGACCATCTGCCTGGCCGCGGCAAGGGTCAGCCGCCAGATTTCGGCGGCGTCCTGTTCGACCCAGCCGGGCTGCGGGAAGGTGGTGGTCAGCGGGCTTTGCGCCAGGCCGAGGCATTGGCCGGCAAGGTCGAAGAGCATGGCGCGCGTGCTCGACGTGCCTTCGTCGATGACCAGCAGCCGATCGCCCATGCCTCCGCCTCCCTAGGGTCGGCAGTTAAGGCGCGTCAGGGCGCTTAAGGCAAGGCGGGAAAGCCTATTTCAGATTGGCCAAGGCGCGCCGTTCGGCCTCGGCGTCGAGCGGCTCGCCGGCGATGGTGGCATCGACCAGCTCGGCGAGGCGCGGATCGGGGCCGGCGGCCATGCGGAATTCGGACTGCTGGCCTTCGCCGGACTGGAACAGTCCGCGGATCCGCCAGTCGCCTCCCTGGTGGCAGGCGAGGCCGGCGGTGCCGTCGTCGGTGAAACTGCGGCACAGGTCGCCGGCGGAATCGCGGAAGGTCAGGGCGATGCGCGCGCCTTCTTCAGCCGGGGCGCTCGCCAGCCGGGCGTAAAGCGCCGCTTCCAGATTGCCCGAGGCGACGAGCTGGCCGTTCTCGCGGGCGACGGGACCTGCGGAACCGGCATTGATCATCGAGCCGGCGACGACGCCGATGGCCAAGGTCGCGGCCATCGCCGCCCATTGCACCGGGGGCGAGATGGGCCGCGCCGCGGCGCGGCGGGCGGAGAGATCGATGACCTCGGCCGCGCGCGGCTGGGCGGCAACGAGCAGCCTGTCCGGAACCGGCGCGGCGGCAATCGGGCCGAAAGCGGCGCCGAGGCGCCCGGCGAGGGCGCGGTGCGCCTCGGCCTTGCGCTGCAGCGCCGGGTCGGCGGCGACTAGCGCGGCGACCTCGGCGGCCTCGGCGGGATCAAGCTCGCCGTCGAGCCAGGCAAAGAAGGTCTCATCACTGATCATCGTTCACCAACCATTTCCAACAAAGCGGTGCGCCCGCGCACCAGCCGGCTCGACACCGTGCCGATCGGCAGGCCGAGCATCTCCGCGGTCTCGCGATAGCCAAAGCCCTCGACGAGGATCAGCGCCACCACTTCGCGCTGCTCGTCGGGCAGCCGGCCCATCGCCGCCATCACCCGCGCCAGGTCGACCGACGCCTCGATTCCCGGCCGCGGGTCGACCCCGATAGTCTCGGCGGCCTCCGGCGGCGCTTCCAGCTTCGACTTGCGAGCCCGCGAGCGGGCGGTGTCGATCCACAAGTTGCGCATGATCCGGTAGAGCCAGGAATCGAGCCGGGTCCCCGGCTGCCATTGCGCCCGCGAGACCAGCGCCCGCTCGATCGTCATCTGGGTGAGGTCGTCGGCATCGGCGCCATCGCGGCTGAGCGCATGCGCAAAGCGCCGCAGGCGCGGGAGGCATTGCGTCAGTCCGCTGTCGAAGTCCAAGTGATGGTCCCGTCCTGCTCATGGGGATAAAACGCCACCCGCCAGTCGTTTCATCCCCGCACGTGATTAAAAAGTCGAGGCTGACAACGAAATGCGAATTGTGACCCGTTCCCTGTGTATCGCGCTGCTGGCGGCGGCCGCCATTGGCTCGGCCTCCGCCCAGCTGGTGCCGCAGATTTCCGTCCCAAGCGTCGGCCTGCCCGGCGGCGGCGCGGTCGGCGGCGTCGTCAATGACGTCGGCCAGACCGCGGGCCAAGTCCTCGGCGCGCCGGGTGGGCCGATCGGCGACCAGGTCGACATCAGCCGCCAGGACATTGAACGCGAGCTGGAGTCCAACCTCAACCAGCTGGGCTACAGCCTGTGGGTCCACAAGGCGCCGCCCGCCACCCTGCTCGACCTGCGCAAGCTGCGACTCGCCGAGCTGGTCAAGGACAGTGGCGGCCGGCTGGAAATGGACGGCGCCGGCAATCCGGCGGTCCGCGGCCGGCTGATCGCCATCGACCCGACCAAGGCACAGCTCCTTGCCGCGCAGAAGGCAGGGTTTGCGGTTGCCGCCTCCGAGCGCGACCCGGTCATCGGCACCAGCATGGTCGTGCTGACCGCCCCGCGCGGCTTGAGCACGCCGGCGGCGATGAAGCTCATCCGCCGCGCCTCCCCGACCCTGAATGTCGATTTCGACCATGTGTTCGAACCGGCCGGCGGGGCTTTGGCGGCCAGCAGCGCCGCCTTGGCGGCCAGTTCCGTGAATGTCGCGGCAGGCAGCCGGCCGGTGATCGGCATGATCGACGGCGGCGTAGCGCAAAACCCGGCGCTGGAAGCCGCCTCGATCGAGCAGAAGGGCTTTGCCGGCCCGCCGCAGGCCACCGGCCACGGCACCGCCATCGCCTCGCTGATCGTCGGCTCCAACGGCAAGTTCAAGGGCGCCGCGCCCGGCGCCGCGCTGCTGGTCGGCGATGTCTATGGCGGCAACCCGGCCGCCGGCTCGGCCCTCGGCATCGCCAAGGCGATCTCGTGGATCGCGGCCAACCGCGCCAGCGTCATCAACGTCAGCCTGGTCGGCCCCCGCAACCGGCTGGTCGAGCGCGCGGTCAGCGCCGTCCAGGCCCGCGGCATCAAGGTGGTCGCCGCCGTCGGCAACGACGGACCCGCAGCGCCGCCGCTCTTTCCGGCCAGCCAGGCGGGCGTGATCGCCGTCACCGGCGTCGATGCCGTCAACCGGGCGCTGGCTGAAGCCGGCCGGGCGCTGCACCTCGACTATTCCGCCCCCGGTGCCGACATGGCGGCGGCGCTGCCCGGCAAGGGCTATGCCAATGTCCGCGGAACCAGCTTCGCGGCGCCGCTGGTCAGCGCCCGCCTGGCGCTCAGGGGATCGACCGCCTTGCTCGATGCCGAGGCCAGCAAGAAGGGCCATGGCCGCATCGGGCGCGGCATCGTCTGCGGCCCCTGCCGGGTCGCCCCCAAGCAGGTGGGCGCAAAATAGGCGGGATGAAGGCCGGGCGCGGAGTCGTTCTCCTTAACGAGGGTTAAGTTTCCCCTCGGTTCGAAAAGGGAGAATAACGATGACCAGGTCCATCCTGATGGTGGGCGCGGCGATGCTGATCGCTGTCCCCGCCCAGGCGGGGGGCCTACTCGGCGGCTTGGGAACCGCCACTCCAAGCAACGGAACCAGCGCCGGGGCCAGCGCCACCGGGCGAGTCCAGGGCACCGTCGCCGGCCAGGCCGGAAGCGGACAGGATGCCACCGCCCGGCTGCGGGCACAGGGCAGCGCCGCGGCCGGCGTAGCGGGCACTGTGCGCGGCTCGGGCCTTAGCGGCTCGGTCCGGAGCGGTGCCAATGCGGCGCTGGCCGGATCGGTGCGCGGCGTGGGCGACCAATCCGCGTCCGTGCGCGGCAAGCTCGGCGCAACGGCCGGCCTTGCCGGACGGGTGCATGACAATGCCGCGGCCTCGGTCCGCGCCAAGCTCGGTAGCGCGGTCGGACTCGCCGGCCGGGTCAAGAGCGACAGCGCCCTCGCGGTGCGCGGCAAGCTCGGCAGCGCGGTCGGACTCGCCGGCCGGGTCAAGGGCGACAGCGCCGTCGCGGTGCGCGGCAAGCTCGGCACCGCGGCAGATCTTGCCGGCCGCGTGCACGAGAATGCCGCCGCCTCGGTCCGGGCCAAGCTCGGCGCATCGGCCGGCCTCGGCGGCACCGCCCACGGCACCAGCGCCAACCTCGGCACCAAGGCCCGCGCCAATCTCGGCATCGGCCTCGCCGGCAAGGTCTACAGCCCGGGTAACCGCCTGTTGACCGTCAAGGCGGGCGGAACGGACAGCGCTAGCCAACTGGCCAAGGTGAAGATCGGCACCGCCGGCAACGGCAACAGCCTCGCCTCCGTCAAGGTCGGCGCCGCCGCCAACCGCCTGGCGAGCGTCAAGGTCGGCGCCGCCGGCCAGTCAGCCAAGGTGAAGATCGGCACCGCCGGCAACGGCATCAGCCTCGCCTCCGCCAAGGTCGCCGCCGGCCAATCGGCCAAGGTAAAAGTCGGCACCGCCGGTCATCGCCAAGCGACCGTCAAGGTCGGCGCCGGCGGCGCAGCGCTGACGGCGGCAGGCCGTAGCGGACTGCGCGTGATGGATAGCAAGGTCTCGGTCAGCGGTGCTGCCGGCGCCGCAAGCCAGGCTTCGGCCAATGCTGCTACGCTGGGCCAGGGCATGAACCAGGGCGCGGCAACCAACGGCGCGCAGCCGACGAGCCAGGCGGCGAACAGTCCGCCGGCGCGGACGGCCTCTAGCAGTGCGTCCAACAACCGATCCCCGGCCCGCGCCGGCAACGGCGACAGCACGCGCCGAGTGTGCAGTGACGACACGCTCTACTCGCGCTCGGGCATGGCCTGCCATTCCAACTAGCCGACCCTTGGGGCGCTCCCTCATGTTGGGGGAGCGCCCGTTTTTCGGCGGATGAATGGGGCAGGCGCGGTCGTTCTCCATTGCAGAGGCGCGGCGAACCCGCGCCTGAATGCAACAAGGAGACAGACGAATGACCCATCGCATCCTGATCGCCGCTTCAGCGCTTGCCCTGGCCGCAAGCCCCGCTTCGGCGCAGCTGCTCGGCAATATCGGCGGCGCGCTTGGCGGCGCGCTCAGCGGCTCGACCGACGCCTCCGGTTCGGCCGGCGGGGCCCTCGGCGCGGCCGGCAATGCCGGCGGCGCCCTCAACGGCACGCTCGGCGGCGCCCTCGATGGTGCTGGATCGGTCAATGTCAGCCGTTCCGTCGATACGCGCAGTGGTTCGGTCAGCGGCAATGCCGGGCTGGCCGGCACGGTCAGCGGCGCTGCCGACACCGTCGCCGGAGTTTCCGGCCTCGGCCAATCGGCCGGGCTTGCGGGCAGCGTAACGGGTAGCGGCTCCGCCAGCGGCAATGCCGGGTTTGGCGTCCAGGCGATCGGCACCGACCAGGCGCGGGCGCTCGCCGGCCAGGTTGCCGGCACGGTCCGCGGCACCGCCCAGACCGCGGTCGGCACCGCCGGCCAGGTCGCCGCCGAGGCGCGCGGCGCGGCCAATGGCGCCGTCAGCGCGGCCGGCTCTCTGGCCGGCAACGTCGGCCTGTCGGCGTCGGCCAATGCCGAGGCGAACGCAGAAGGCGAGGCCGAGGCCGAAGCCCGCCACGGCGACCCGCGCTAAGTTCTAATCCCCCGGCGGCCCGCTGCTCTCATCCCTCCTCAGGCGGGCCGCCACCCCATCACAGCTTTTCCGTCAGCTCGGGCACGATCTTGAACAGGTCGCCGACCAGGCCGATGTCGGCGACCTGGAAGATCGGCGCCTCCTCGTCCTTGTTGATGGCGACGATGGTCTTGGCGTCCTTCATGCCGGCGAGGTGCTGGATGGCGCCGGAAATGCCGATGGCGATGTAGAGCTCGGGCGCGACGATCTTGCCGGTCTGGCCGACCTGGTAGTCGTTGGGCGCATAGCCGGCATCGACGGCGGCGCGCGACGCACCCACGGCGGCCCCGAGCTTGTCGGCGAGCGGGTCGAGCAGGCCGTGGAACTGCTCGTTGGAGCCAAAGGCGCGGCCGCCGGAAACGATGATCTTGGCGCTGGTCAGCTCCGGCCGCTCGCTTTTCGACATTTCGGCGGAAACATATTCGGCCTTGCTGTCATGGCTGCCGGCGTCGACCTTTTCGACCGTGCCGTTGCCGCCTTCACGCGCCGCCTTCTCGAAGGCCGTGCCGCGCACGGTGATGACCTTCTTGGCGTCCTTCGACTTGACGGTGGCGATGGCGTTGCCGGCGTAGATCGGCCGCGTGAAAGTGTCTTCGCTTTCGACCGACATGATCTCGCTGACCTGCATGACGTCGAGCATCGCGGCGACGCGCGGGGCGATGTTCTTGCCGAATGTGGTCGCCGGCGCGAGGAAGGCGTCATGGCTGGCCATCAGCCCAGCAGCCACCGGGGCGACGTCCTCGGCCAGCTGGTGCTCAAGGTGAGCGCCGTCGGCGATATGGACCTTGCCGACACCGGCGATCTTCGCCGCCGCCTGGGCAACGCCGCCGACGCCCTTGCCGCAGACCAGCAGATGAACTTCGCCCAGCTTCGAGGCGGCGGTGACGGCGGCGAGCGTCGCGTCCTTGATGGCGTCACCGTCATGTTCGACCAGAACCAAAGTCTTCATGCGACGACTCCCAGCGTCTTGAGTTTGGCGATGAGCTCATCGACCGACCCCACCTTGTCGCCGGCCTGGCGCTTGGGCGGCTCGGTGACCTTGAGGATCTCGAGCCGCGGCGCGGTGTCGACGCCGAAATCGGCGGGCGATTTCGTGGCCAGCGGCTTCGACTTGGCCTTCATGATGTTGGGCAGCGAGGCGTAGCGCGGCTCGTTGAGGCGAAGGTCGGTGGTGACCACCGCCGGCGTCGACAGCCTGACGGTCTCCAGGCCGCCGTCGACTTCGCGGGTGACGGCGACCTTGTCGCCGGCCGGCTCGACCTTCGAGGCAAAGGTGCCCTGCGGCCAGCCGAGCAGGGCAGCGAGCATCTGGCCGACCTGGTTCGAATCGTCGTCGATCGCCTGCTTGCCGAGGATGAAGAGGCCCGGCTGCTCTTCCCCGGCGACTTTGGCGAGGATCTTGGCGACGGCCAGGGGCTCGACCTCGTCATCGGCCTGGACGAGGATGGCGCGGTCGGCGCCCATGGCGAGCGCGGTGCGCAAGGTCTCCTGCGCCTTGGCCGGGCCGATCGAGACGGCGACGATCTCGGTCGCGGTGCCCTTTTCCCTGAGGCGGATGGCTTCCTCGACGGCGATCTCGTCGAAGGGGTTCATGCTCATCTTGACGTTGGCGAGGTCGACGCCCGAACCGTCCATCTTGACCCGCGGCTTGACGTTGTAATCGATCACTCGCTTGACGGCGACCAGTACCTTCATCCTTCTTTCCCTTTCGTCATGCCGGACTTGATCCGGCATCCGCCTGCCTTTCCCTCGTGAGAAGAAAAGGCGGACCCCGGGTCAAGCCCGGGGTGACGGAATTCTAAACTGCAACGGCTTGCTTCACCTCGGCGACGATCTTCTTCGCCGCGTCGCCCAGGTCGTTGGCGGCGACGATCGGCAGGCCGCTCATCGCCAATATGTCCTTGCCCTCACGCACGTTGGTGCCTTCCAGGCGGACGACCAAAGGCACCTTCAAGTCCACCTCGCGCGCCGCGGCGACGATGCCCTCGGCGATGATGTCGCAGCGCATGATGCCGCCGAAGATGTTGACCAGGATGCCCTTCACCGACGGGTCGGAGAGGATGATCTTGAAGGCCGCCGTCACCTTTTCCTTCGAGGCTCCGCCGCCGACGTCGAGGAAGTTGGCCGGCTCCGCGCCTTCCAGCTTGATGATGTCCATCGTCGCCATGGCGAGGCCGGCGCCGTTGACCATGCAGCCGATGTCGCCGTCGAGCTTGATATAGGCGAGGTCGTATTTCGACGCCTCGACCTCCATCGGGTCCTCCTCGGAGATGTCGCGCAGTGCCTCGAGGTCCGGGTGGCGGAATTCGGCATTGTTGTCGAAGCCGACCTTGGCATCGAGCACCATCAGCTCGCCCGTGCCGGTAATGGCGAGCGGGTTGATCTCGATCTGCGAGGCGTCGGTGCCGACGAAGGCGTCGTAGAGCTTCGCAAGCACCCTGGCGGCCTGCTTGCCGAGGTCGCCCCTGAGACCGAGCGCCGCCGCCACGGCACGGCCGTGGTGCGGCATCAGGCCGGTTGCGGGATCGATGGTGATGGTCTCGATCTTCTCGGGGGTGTCATGGGCGACCGCCTCGATGTCCATGCCGCCCTCGGTCGAGGCGACGATGGCGATGCGGCCGCTCTCGCGATCGACCAGCAAGGCCAGGTAGAACTCTTTCTCGATGTCGACGCCGTCGGTGATGTAGAGGCGCTGCACCTGCTTGCCGGCCGGGCCGGTCTGGATGGTCACCAGCGTCCGCCCAAGCATCTCTTCGGCATGGGCCCGCACCTCGTCGATCGAATGCGCGAGGCGCACGCCGCCCTTGGCATCGGGACCCAATTCCTTGAACTTGCCCTTGCCGCGGCCGCCGGCGTGGATTTGCGATTTCACGACCCAGAGGGGCCCGGGCAGCTTCTGCGCGGCGGCGACCGCTTCCTCGACGCTCATCGCCGCATGGCCGGCCGGCACCGGCACGCCGAACTTCGCCAGCAGCTCTTTCGCCTGATATTCATGGATGTTCATGGCCGCGCCCTTAAGCATGACTCCGCGCGGAAGGGAAGCACGGCCGGGGATGGGCCTAACTTCACTATTTGCGTGGAGTCAGCGACCATTTTTGTGAAGTTAGGACGTCCTGCGGGCCGTTGGATCCTTGCTTTGCGCGGCGGCGCCATTGGCGCAAATAGTAGACTCGGCCCGCCTGTGTAGGACAGGAAATTCGGGCCGTGCCCAATCCGCCCATCCGCAAGATCATTCACATCGACATGGACGCCTTCTTCGCGTCGGTCGAGCAGCGCGACAATCCGCAGTTGAGGGGCAAGCCGGTGGCGGTCGGCGGCGGCCATCGCGGCGTCGTCGCGGCGGCAAGCTATGAAGCGCGGCGGTTCGGGGTGCGCTCGGCCATGCCGTCGGTGACGGCGAAGCGCCGCTGCCCCCAGCTGATCTTCGTCAAGCCGCGGTTCGACGCCTACAAGGCCGTGTCGGCCCAAATCCGGGCAATCTTTGCCGATTATACCGACCTCATCGAGCCGCTGAGCCTCGACGAGGCCTATCTCGACGTCAGCGAGGACCGGCTCGGGCTGGGCAGCGCGCGGGCCATCGCCGAGGACATCCGCCGGCGAATCCGCGAGGAGTGCCAGCTGACCGCGTCGGCCGGCGTGTCCTATTGCAAGTTCATCGCCAAGCTGGCGAGCGACCAGAACAAGCCTGACGGCCTGTGCGTCATCACGCCGGAGAAAGGCCCGGCCTTCGTCGCCACTTTGCCGGTCGGGCGCTTCCACGGAGTCGGGCCGAAGACGGCGGCGAAGATGGAGCGGCTGGGGATCTTCACCGGCGCCGACTTGGCGGCATGGAGCCGCGAGCAGCTCGACGCCCATTTCGGCAGTTGGGGCGAATGGTATTGGAAGATCGCCCGCGGCATCGACGAGCGGCCGGTGCGCCCCGACCGGCCCTACAAGTCGGTCAGCGCCGAGCGGACGTTCGACACCGACCTGACCGACCCCCAGGCTCTTGCCGCCGAGCTGGAGCGGGTCGCCGGCTTCGCCTGGGCGCGGGTCGAGCGCGCCGGAGTGGCGGGACGAACGGTGACCCTGAAGGTCAAGTTCGCCGATTTCACGCTTATCACCCGGTCGAAGAGCTTCGCCTTGCCAATCGCCAGCCGGGAGGATTTCGCCGCCGCCGGGCAGGCGTTGCTGGCCGCGCTGGTGCCGGTGCCCAAGGGCATCAGGCTGCTCGGCCTTGGCCTCCACAAGCTGGCCGAGGAGCAGGAGACGGGGCCGGTCCAGCTCGGGCTGGCAATTTTGTGACACTCATGCTATAGAATCAGGCGTGAAAGCCGTCGCGCCCTGCGGCGGCCAATAGCAGGATTGTCGTCAAGAGGCGGGGGAGCCCGGCCGCAGATCGTTTGGGGGACGATGCGGCCAAGGGAGGCTTGAGGTCCGCCTGACCAGAGAAAGGTGATGGAATGGCAGCGAAAGCGTTGAGCTTCGATGTTGGTGATTATGTTGTCTACCCCAAGCATGGCGTCGGCAGGGTGGTCGAGCTGCAGAGCACCGAAATCGCCGGCACGACTTTGGACCTGTACGTCCTGCGCTTCGAGAAGGAGCGGATGACCCTGCGCGTCCCCGTCGGCAAGGCCGATTCGGTCGGCATGCGCAAGCTGTCCAGCGACAAGACGATGAAGGACGCGCTGGAGACGCTGAAGGGCAAGCCCAAGGTCAAGCGCACCATGTGGTCGCGCCGCGCCCAGGAATATGAAGCCAAGATCAACTCGGGCGACCTGACCTCGATCGCCGAGGTCACCCGCGACCTGTTCCGCGCCGACGACCAGCCGGAGCAGAGCTATTCCGAGCGGCAGATCTTCGAAGCGGCCTCGTCGCGCCTGGCGCGCGAGCTGGCCGCCATGGAGCAGGTGGACGAGCCGACGGCGCTGGTGAAGATCCTCGAGATCCTCAACAAGGCCGCCGCCATCCACAACAAGGCCAAAGAGACCGTCGCTTAAGACGGCGTACGTCGAGAGCGGGAAAAGGAAGGGCGCCTCCGACTGCGGGAGGCGCCCTTTTTTTGCACGTAATCGACTCAAGCGTCCGTGGCTGGAGTCCGCAATGGGTCGAAAGCCGACCTCGGCGAAGTAGCCGCGTCTCCCCTGCCTTTTGGGGCTTGCGCAGCCTGTCCGTCATACTGTATTAGTGCGATAATACGCATTGAGAGGATGCCGCCATGCGCCGTTTGCTGATCCCCGCTTCCACCGCCATCGTCCTGGCCGCCGCCGGCTGCAACGCCGCCCGTAGCGAGGAGGCCGGGCCGCCGGTCGACCGCAGCTATGCCGTCGGCGCCTTCGACCAGATCGAGGTCGCCGGCCCTTATGAGGTCACCGTCGCCACCGGATCCGGGCCGTCGGTGCGGGCGAGCGGGCCCGAGAAGGGCATCGAGCGGATGGTCGTCGAGGTCGAGGGCAGCACGCTGAAAATCCACCCGCGCAAGCGCCAAGGCTTCAGCTTCGGCTGGTCGAAGGACCGCAAGGTCATGCTTCAGGTCACCGTGCCCGCGCTGCGCGGCGCCGAAGTCGCCGGGTCGGGCGACATACGCGTCGACAAGGTCAGCGGCGACCATTTCGAGGGCGGCATCGCCGGTTCCGGCGGGATCAGGCTGGGCCAGGTGCAGGTCAACTCGCTGTCGTTCGGCATCGCCGGCTCGGGCAGCGCCGTCCTCGGCCAGGGCAAGGCCAAGCGCGTCGAATATGAGATCGCCGGGTCGGGCGACATCGACGGCGGCGGCCTGGCGGCCGAGCAGGCGTCGGTGTCGATCGCCGGTTCGGGCAAGGTCGCCGCCAATGCCAGCGCCACCGCCGACGTCGACATCGCCGGGTCGGGCGACGTGCGGGTGACCGGCGGCGCCAAGTGCAACGTCTCCAAGGCGGGGTCGGGCGACGTCCACTGCAGTTGACGCGGCAGCCAAGCAGGAGAAACCTGCATGGGGCCGAGTCACGTTGCAGGAGTATCGCCCATGGAAAAGACCATCCTAGCCATGACTGCCGCTGCACTTGTCGCCGGCGGATTGCAGGCCAAGAGCCGCGATCCCGGCCCTCCCGACCAACGCCAGGTCAAGCCCGGCGACTTCGACCGCATCGCGATCGCCGGCCCGTTCCTGGTCAGGGTTCACTCCGGAAAGGAGACCAACATCGCGTTGTCCGGCCCGCGCACCATGCTTGACGACACCGAGCTCTTGGTACGCGATGGGGAGCTGATCATCCGCTGGCAGGAGGGCGCCAGCTGGTCGCGGAACGGCAACCACGGGGTCGATATCGATATCACGATGCCTGTCATCCGCGGCGCCACCAACGCCGGGGCTGGTTCGATTGAAATCGACCGGGTGAAGGCCAATCGGTTCGAGGCCATGCTGCTGTCGGCCGGAACCGTCACCGTTCAGTCGATGGACGTGAGCCGACTCAAGGCCCAGCTGGCCGGGTCCGGAAGCTTGACGCTCGGCCGCATTGCTGCGGATCAGGTCGATGTCGACCTGGCCGGTTCTGGCGGGATGCAAGCCAAGGGGCAAATCGGTGACGTCACCCTGAGGCATATGGGTCCTGGGCCATTCGACAACCCCGAACTTTCCGCTCGCCGTGCGAATATCATTTCGTCCAGCTCCGGGCTGTTGCGGGCCACCGTCACTCAAACGGCCGATGTCCAGTCGATGGGCTCCGGCGATATCGAGCTGACCGGCGGCGCCAAGTGCAACGTCTCCAAGGCGGGGTCGGGCGACGTCCACTGCAGTTGACGGCCTTGAGGGAGTATTAACCATATTGCGGCGACAAGCGGCGGCATGAAACCCGCCGCCATCGCCGCCCTGTTCCTGCTTGCCGCCCCCGCCGGGGCCGCGGAGCGCAATTATTCCGTCACCAGCTTCAACCGCATCCGCATCGACGGCCCGTACCAAGTCGTGCTCAAGACCAATGTCGCGCCCTTCGCCCGGGCCAGCGGCGCCCAGGCCTCGCTCGACGGCGTGTCGATCAAGGTCGAAGGCCGCACGCTGATCGTCCGCGCCAACACGAGCGGCGCCTGGGGCGGCTATCCCGGCGAGGGCCGCGGGCCGGTGACCATCGAGCTCGGCACGCACGAATTGTCGACCGCCTGGGTCAACGGTGCGGGCTCCCTGGCCATCGACAAGGTGAAGGGGCTAAGCTTCGACCTTTCCATCCAGGGGCCGGGGACGATGCGAATCGATTCGGCCGACGTCGACCAGCTGCGCGTCGGCCTGTCGGGCGCGGCCAGCACCCGGCTTGCCGGGCGGGCGCTGAAGCTGAACGCGACGGTGCGCGGCACGTCTTCGCTCGACGCCGAAGCGCTGGCCGTGAAGGATGCGGTGATCGGCGCGGAAGGCCCGGTGCTGGTCCGCGCCAGCGTCAGCGGCACCGCCAAGGTCGATGCCCTCGGCCTCGCCTCGGTCGTGCTGGCCGGCGCGCCGTCCTGCACGGTCAAGACGCAGGGCTCGGCGACCGTCAGCGGCTGCCGCTAGACCAGGTTCAACGCCGCCAGCTTGCCGTAGAGGCGCGGCGGCAGGTCGCCGACGCCGCTCGGGTCAGCCTCTTCCGGCACGTCCATTTCGAGGTAACGCCAGCCCTGGTGGGCGCGCCTGGGCACCGGCGGCAGCAGCACCAGCTCGGCCGAGCAGACGATGTCGATGCGGCCGTCGCTACGGTCGTCGAGGCGGAGGATCTCCTGGCGAGCGACGATGCGGTGTTTGACGATCCAGTGCAGCGAGCCGCCGATCAGCTCGGCTGCCCGCTTGGGCCGCATGCGGGTCGGCACCCGCACTTCGCCGCGGCTGGTGCGGCGGGCGATGCGGTTGGTCAGCGCCTCGATGCTGGCACAGCCGACGGCGGTCTTGGTCAAATGCAGCGGCACGGACAGCGGAATGGGCGTCCCGCCGTTTGGTTTCAAGCGATTAGCCGACCAGGCCGACGGCGGTGGCGAGGCCGAGGAAGGCGAGGAAACCGATCGAATCGGTGATCATGGTGACGAAGACGCTGCTGGCGACCGCCGGGTCGGCGCCGTAGCGCTCGAGGGTCAACGGCACCAACACGCCGGCGAGGCCGGCGATGATGATGTTGAACAGCATGGCCGCGGCAATCACCCCGCCCAATGGCCAGCTGCCGAGGACAAAGGCGACTCCGAGACCGATCAGCACGGCGATGGTCAGGCCGTTGAGCAAGGCGACGCGCAGTTCCCGGCCGACGGAACGCCAGCGGTTGGAGCCGGTCAGCTGGTTGGTGGCGATGGCGCGCACGGTCACCGCCAAAGTCTGGGTACCGGCATTGCCGCCGACGCCGGCGACGATCGGCATCAGCACGGCGAGGATCGCCAGCCGCTCGATCGAATGTTCGAAGAAGCGGATGACGGTGGCGGCGACCAGCGCCGTCATCAAATTGGCGACCAGCCAGCGCACCCGGCCGCGATAGGTGTCGAACAGCGGTTCGTTGATGTCGCCCTCGCCGGCGCCGGACAGCAAGAGCACGTCCTCGCCGGCTTCTTCCTGGATGATGTGGACCACGTCATCGACGGTGATCATGCCGACCAGGCGGCCGGAGCCGTCGACCACCGCCGCCGAGATCAACGCATATTTCTGGAAGCGCAGCGCAACCTCTTCCTGGTCCATGTCGACGGGAATCAGGGTCTGGTCTTCCAGCATGATGCCCGTGATCGGCATCTCGCGCGGCGAGCGCAGGATCGAGGACAGCTTGCAGGTGCCGACCGGATGGTGGGCGGGCGAAACGACGAACACTTCCCAGAAGTCGGTCGCCAGCTCGTCGGTCGAGCGCAGATAGTCGATGACCTGGCCGACCGTCCAATGTTCGGGCACCGCGATCAGGTCGCGCTGCATCAACCGGCCGGCGGTTTCCTCGGGGTAGGTGAGCGCTTCCTCGACCGCGGCGCGGTCGTCCGGCTCCATCCTCTCGAGCACCGCCTGGCGGTCGTCGCGGTCAAGGTCCTCGATGATGGCGACGGCATCGTCGGTGTCGAGCTGACCGGCGAGGTCGGCGACCTGCCCCGGCTCCATCTCGTCGATCAGCGTCTCGCGGACGTGCTCGTTGAGCTCGGCATAGACGTCGGCATCGACGATGTCGGCGAGGGCGGCGACCAGGCCTTCGCGCTCGTCGCGGGCGGCAAGCTCGATGAGGTCGGCAACGTCGGCGGGGTGCAGCGGCTCGACCAGCTTGCGCGCGGTTTCATGGTCGCCGGCGTCGACGGCGTCGAGAACGCGCTCGACGAAGTCCGGGCGCAGCCGGTCTTCCTCGTCCATGATCAGGGAATCCACCTCGGGCGCGGGGGCGGCGGCGATCGGCTCGCTCTCGCTCATGGCTGTTCCCCCAACTGGTCGACGCGCGATGTTGCTTGGGCGCCCTCCTATGGCCGTGCCGGCTCTGGCGCAACCCGCCCGGGCCGCCTAAAGCGCGGCGACTTTTTCGCAACGGAGACTCCGCCATGGCCGATGCCAATACCCTGACCCTGACGCTTTCAACGGGCGGCGACGTCGTCATCCGGCTGCGCCCCGACGTGGCGCCGGGCCATGTCGAGCGCATCACCAGCCTGGCAAAGGACGGCTTTTACGACGGCGTCGTCTTCCACCGCGTGATCCCCGGCTTCATGGCCCAGGGCGGCGACCCGACCGGTCGGGGCAGCGGCGGCTCCGACCTGCCCGACCTCAAGGCCGAGTTCAACGCTGAGCCGCACGTCCGCGGCACCTGTTCCATGGCCCGCACCAACGTCCCCGACAGCGCCAACAGCCAGTTCTTCATCTGCTTCGACGACGCCCGCTTCCTCGACCGCCAATATACGGTCTGGGGCCAGGTCGAGAGCGGCATGGACTATGTCGATGCCCTGCCCGTCGGCGAGCCGCCGGCCAACCCCGGCAAGATCCTCAAGGCGACGGTCGGCTGATGACCGAAGTCGCGCTGGTCACCGGCGCGTCGGCCGGGCTTGGCGTCGAGTTCGCCCGGCAATTGTCGGCCAAAGGCCAGCGGCTGGTGCTGGTGGCGCGGCGCAAGGAACGGCTGGACGAACTGGCGACCGAGCTCGGCAATGCCCGAGCGGTCGAAATGGACCTCAGCCTGCCGGGGGCGGCCGGCCGGCTGATGACCGACATCGCCGCGCACGGCGAGACGGTCGTGCTGCTGGTCAACAATGCCGGCTTCGGGCTGACCGGCCGCTTCGCCGAGCTGGACGGCAGGCGCCAGCGCGAGATGATCGACCTGAATTGCGGGGCGCTGGCCGAGCTTGCCCATGGCGTGCTGGCCGGGATGATCGAGCGCAAGTCGGGTGGCATCCTCAATGTCGCCTCGACCGCCGCTTTCCAGCCGGGACCGGGCATGGCGGTCTATTTCGCCACCAAGGCCTTCGTCCTGTCGTTCAGCGAGGCGCTCCACGACGAAGTCAAACGCCGCGGCGTCAAGGTTTCCTGCCTGTGCCCGGGGCCGACGCGGACCGAATTCCGGCAGGTCTCAGGCTTCAACCCGAAGGGGCCGATAGGCAAGGTGTCGGCGGATGCGGCGTCGGTGGTGGCGGCGGGCATCAAGGGCCTGGAGCGCAACCAGGCGGTGGTCGTGCCGGGCCTGTCCAACAAAATGATCTCACAGGTGCACCGGCTGATGCCGCGCGCGCTCATGCGGCGCGCGGCGCGGATGGTCAGGCCTTAGTCGTCGTCCGTTCGGCGATCGAGGCGTCGATCAGCTCGATGATCTTCTTGTAGCGGGGATGGTCGCGCAGGGGATCGAGGTCGGGGTCCTGCTGCATCCAGTCCTTGTTTTCCGGCCCGACATGGCTGGCCCAGCGCTGCAGCAAATCGAGCGCCTTGTCATGCTCGCCGAGCTGCGCCCACATGCAGGCGGCATTGTACTGGATGTGCGAATCGTCGGGATCGATCGCCATCGCCCGCTCCATCCATTTCTTCGCCTGCTCTCCCTCGCCCATGCCAGCCAATGTTGCCGCCGCCAGCTGCGCCGGCCTTGAGCTTTCCGGATGCCTGCGCAACGCTTCCTCGGCGCGCTTCAGCCCCATTTGCGCATAAGGCTCGCCTTCCGCCTTGCGGCCCACGGCACGCAGCGTCTGATCGAGCAGCAGGGGTGCCTGATAGTCGTCCGGCTGAACTTCCGTGGCGCGGATGAAATAGGGCAGCGACCGTTCGTGCATGCCGACGCGATGAAAATGGCGAGCGTAGAATAGATTGGCCTCGAAATGGTTGGGATCGAGGGCCAGGGCCTTCTCGAACTCCTCCTCCGCTTCCTCGCGGCGGCCGCTGCCGCTCAGCGCCTCGGCCCGTGCGGCATGGGCCTCGGGCAGGTCGGGGGCCAAGGCGATGGCCTTGCCCGCCGTCGCCAGGATTTCCTCGACCGGGATCGGATCGCCGAACCACCCAGCCAGCCGGGTGTCGCAGATGGCGATGCCGGCATAAGCACGGGCGTACATCGGGTCGATCTCGACCGCCTTGGCGAACATCTGGCGAGCGAGGCTGAGGAACCAGCGCGTCGAATTGTGGAAATACTGCCGACCGCGCAGGAAATAGGTGTAGGCCTCGACATTGTCGGTCGGCGCCTGGGCGATGGCCTTGCGCTCGGCTGGGACCAAGCGGATTTCCAGCTGCTCGACGATCGCCTTGGTGATCTCGTCCTGGATAGCGAAGATATCGGTCAAGTCACGGTCGTAACGGTCGGCCCAGACATGGCCGCCGGTCTGCCCATCGATCAGCTGGGCGGTGACGCGCACCCGCTCGCCGGCCTTGCGGACGCTGCCTTCGAGCAGGAACTTGACCCCGAGCTCGGCGGCGACCTTGGGCAATTGGAACGACATGCCCTTGTAGGTGAAGCTGGTGTTGCGGCCGACGACGAACAAGGCGCTGATCTTGCTGAGGTCGGTGATGATGTCCTCGGAAATGCCGTCGGAGAAGAACTCCTGCTCGGGATCGCCGCTCATGTTAGTGAACGGCAGGACGGCGATCGACGGGCGGGATTCCGCCGCCGCATCCGGGCCTGCCCCGGTGCTTGGGGCCGGCTCCTCCAGCACCACTTCGAAGACCCGGACCGGCCGGTCGATATTCTTCAGCTGCTCCTCGCCGCGATCCTCGAATCCGAGGTCGAGCTTGTTGCCGACATGCTCGCGCACCGATTGCGAGACGGCGATGCCGCCGGGCCGGGCGACGCTTTCCAGCCGGGCGGCGACATTGACGCCGTCGCCGAACACATCGTCGCCTTCGACGATGACGTCGCCAAGGTTGATGCCCATGCGGAACTGGATGCGGCGGTCCTCGGGCACGTCGGCGTTGCGGCCCGGCATCGCCCGCTGGATGGCCGTGGCGCATTCGACTGCGCCGACGACGCTGGGAAATTCGGCGAGGATGCCGTCGCCGGTCAGCTTGACGACGCGACCGCCGCGGCCGGTGATCTCCGGCTCGATGAGCTCGGCCTGGTGCTTCTGCAGGCTCTGCAGGGTGCCGACCTCGTTGGCGCCCATCAGCCGGCTGTAGCCGACTACGTCGGCAGCCAGGATGGCGGAAAGCCGGCGCTCCATTTGTTAGCCTGCGTCCCTCAAGTGTCTGTCCCGACAACCGGCCGGGCAGCCTGCGGTGCGGCTTCGCTGTCGATCAGCTTGACCAATTCCTTATAGCGCGGCTCGCCGCGCAGCGGATTGATGTCCGGGTCCCGCTTGAGCCACTCGCGCGTTTCCGGCGCGGCGACCTTCGCCCAGCGTTCAAGATAATCCAGCGCCCGTCCCGGCTCGCCGATCTGCGACCAGGTGCAGGCCGCGTTGTAAAGCGCCAATCGGTCATCGGGATCGATTTCGAGGGCACGGTCCATCCATTCCTTGGCGCGCGCCGATTCGCCCAGCGTCGCCAGAACGGCGGCGCCGAGCTGAGCCGGGCGCGAGCTTTCGGGATGCTGGGCCATCGCTTCCTCGGCGCGCTTGAGGCCGAGCCGGGCATATTCGCTCGCTTCGTCCTCGCGGCCCAGCGCCTTCAATGTCAGCGACAGCATCAGCGGCGCCTGGGGCTCGTCGGACTGAAGCTCGAGCGCCCGCTTGTAGAGCAGCGCCGCGCGCTCCAGTTCCCCGGTCCGGAAGCAAAAGCGGCCATAGGAATAATTGGCCTCGAAGCTGTTCGGATCGAGCTGCAGAGCCCGTTCGAAGGCGATCTTCGATTCGTCGCGGCGGTTGATGGCCGCCAGCGCCTCGCCATGGGCGGCATGGGCCTCGCCAAGGTCTGGGTCGAGCGCCAACGCCTTGGCGGAGGCCGCCAATATCTCTTCGGCCGGGATGATCTCGCCAAACGTCCCGATCAGCCGGGCGTCGCAATGGGCAATGCCGGCGTAAGCGCGCGCGAATTCGGGGTCGAGCACGGTCGCCTTGGTGAACATCTGCCGCGCCAAAAGCAGGAACCGTTTGCTCTGGTAGTGATAATATTGCCGCCCGCGCAGAAAATGGGTGTAGGCCTCGACATTGTCGGTCGGCGCCTGCGCAATCGCCTTCTTTTCCTCCGGCAGCAGGCGGATTTTCAGCTGGCCGACGATGGTCTTGGTAATCTCGTCCTGGATTGCGAAAATGTCGGTGAGGTCGCGGTCGTAGCGGTCGGCCCAGAGGTGGCCGCCGGTCGCCCCGTCGATCAGCTGCCCGGTGACCCGGATCCGTTCACCCGCCTTGCGGACGCTGCCTTCGAGCAAATATTTGACCCCAAGCTCGGCCGCCACCTGCTGGAGCTGGATCGACTTGCCCTTGTAGGTAAAGCTGGTGTTGCGGCCGACGACGAACAGGCCCGAAATCTTCGACAAATCGGTGATGATGTCCTCGGTGATCCCGTCGCTGAAAAACTCCTGTTCCGGATCGCCGCTCATATTGTTGAATGGCAGGACGGCGATCGACGGCTTGGCTTCGTCCTCGACGATTTCAGCGACGGCGGCGCCCTTGGCGGCGGCCGGCTGGGCGACGCCGACATTGTAGACCCGGACCGGCTGGGCGATGTTCTTGAGCTGATGCTCGCCCATGTCCTCGAAGCCGACGTCGAGCCGGTTGCCGACATTTTCCTTGGCCGCGGCCGATACCGCGACGCCGCCTGGCCGGGCGACGCTTTCGATCCTGGCGGCGACATTGACGCCGTCGCCGAACAGGTCGCCGTCCTCGACGATGACATCGCCGAGATGGATGCCGATCCTGAGCTCGAGCCGCCGGTCCTCGGGAATCTCGACGTTGCGGCTTTTCATTTCGCGCTGGACGGCCAGTGCGCATTCGACCGCGTCGACGACGCTGGGGAATTCGACAAGCATGCCGTCGCCAGTCAGCTTGACCACCCGTCCATTGCTGCTGGCGATGCGCGGCTCGATCACCTCGGTGCGGCGGTGAGTCAGGGCATTGAGGGTGCCGACCTCGTTGGTACCCATCAGGCGGCTGTAGCCGACCACGTCGGCCGCCATGATTGCTGATAGGCGGCGTTCCATCGAATCCCCTGACGCTTAGCGATTTCACCTACCACATTGCCGGGGGTTGCGACCAGAAAAGCGAGCAGCGGCGATTTTTGCACTTGCGAACAAAATGCTGCGACGCAATAAGAAGGGGCCTTTTCAGGCATCCTCTCCTAACTCCCGGCCGGGCGGCCTCGGTTGCCCGGCCGTTTTTTTGCGCTTCGCCGCCGCACCCTTTATTCGCCCCGGCCAGCGCCCACATTGAACCCAGAGAGGCGCACGCCGTTACCAAGCGGGGCGCCCCCCGGGCAGAGAGGATATACATGGCGGATGCCGCTCCAGTGACCCGGCGACTACAGGTCGCCAACCTCGCCCCCGGCGATGCCGGCCGCGGGGTGGCGCGGCTGCCGATCAAGCTGATGAAGGAACTTGGCCTGGCCGAGGGCGACGTCATCGCGATATCCGGCAAGAGGCAGACCGCGGCCCGGGCCATCCGGCCCTATGGCGACGACGAAGGCCTCGACATCATCCGCCTCGACGGCCTGCAGAGGGCCAATGCCGGCGTCGGATCCGGAGATTTCGTCGAGGTCAAGAAGGGCCAGTCGAAGCCGGCGGTGCGGGTCGTCTTCGCGCCGGCGCAGAACAACATCCGCCTGCAGGGATCGACCGAAGCCCTGAAGCGCAGCTTCCTGGGGAGGCCCTTGACCCAGGGCGACACGGTCGCCACCGCCGGCCACCAGCGCGTCAACGCCGACATGCCCGACAATATCCGGCAGATGCTCAACGCCCCGGCCTTCGCGCTTCAGGAAGTGCGGATGACGATCGTCACGGCGCTGCCCAAGGGGATCGTCCATATCGATGCCGACACCAAGGTCGAGCTGCTCCCCGAATTTACCGAAAAGGCGGGCGAGCGGCGGGCCGATGTCACCTATGACGATTTGGGCGGCATGCGCGACGCCATCGATGCCCTGCGCGAGATGGTCGAGCTGCCGCTGCGCCACCCCGAACTATTCCAGCGCCTGGGCGTCGATCCGCCCAAGGGCGTGCTGCTGCACGGGCCGCCGGGCACCGGCAAGACCAGGCTGGCGCGCGCCGTCGCCAACGAAAGCGATGCCCAGTTCTTCCACATCGCCGGGCCGGAGGTGATGGGCTCGGCCTATGGCGAATCCGAAAAGAAGCTGCGCGAGCTGTTCGAGCAGGCCGCCAAGCAGGCGCCGTCGATCATCTTCATCGACGAGATCGACTCGATCGCGCCCAAGCGCGGCCAGGTGTCGGGCGAGGCCGAGAAACGGCTGGTCGCCCAGCTCCTGACGCTGATGGACGGCCTCGAGCCGCGGCAGAACCTGGTGGTGATCGCTGCCACCAACCGGCCCGAGGCGCTCGACGAGGCGCTGCGCCGGCCCGGCCGCTTCGACCGCGAGATCGTCGTCGGCGTGCCGGACGAAACCGGCCGGCGCGAGATCCTGGCCATCCACACCCGCGGCATGCCGCTGGCCGAGGGGGTCAACCTCGACGAGCTGGCGCGGCGCACCTACGGCTTCGTCGGCGCCGATCTGGCGGCGCTGACCCGCGAGGCGGCGCTGGAAGCGGTGCGGCGGATCATGCCCAAGATCAACCTCAGCGAGGAAACCATCCCGACCGAGGTGCTCGATGCCTTGTCGGTCGATGCCAAGGACTTCGACAATGCCCTGAAGCGCGTCCAGCCCTCAGCGATGCGCGAAGTCATGGTCGAAATGCCCAATATCGGCTGGGACGACATCGGCGGGCTCGACGAGGCGCGCGACCGCCTGCGCGAGGGAATCGAGCTGCCACTCAAACACCCTGAGGCATTCCGTCGTCTGGGCATCCGGCCGGCCAGGGGCTTCCTGCTTTACGGGCCACCGGGCACCGGCAAGACCCTGCTGGCGAAGGCCGCGGCGCGGGAAAGCGAAGCCAATTTTATAGCCACCAAGTCGAGCGACCTGCTGAGCAAATGGTATGGCGAGAGCGAGCAGCAGATCGCCCGCCTGTTCGCCCGCGCCCGCCAGGTCGCGCCGACCGTCATCTTCATCGACGAACTCGACAGCCTGGTGCCGGCCCGCGGCGGCGGCATGGGCGAGCCGCAGGTCACCGAACGCGTGGTCAACACCATCCTGTCCGAGATGGACGGGCTGGAAGAGCTCAACAACGTCGTGCTGATCGGCGCGACCAACCGGCCCAATCTGATCGATCCGGCACTGCTTCGCCCGGGCCGCTTCGACGAGCTCATCTATGTCGGCACGCCCGACACGGCTGGGCGCCGCCGGATCCTGGCGATCCATACCAAGCGCATGCCGCTGGCCAAGGACGTCGACCTCGAATCGCTGGCCCAGCGCACCGAGCGGTTCACCGGCGCCGACCTTGAGGACATGGTCCGCCGTGCCGGCCTGACCGCTTTGCGCCGCGGGCTCGATGCCAAGATCGTCACCATGGCCGACTTCGAGGCGGCCCTGCGCGAGACCCGCGCCTCGGTCACCGAGGAAATGCTGAACGACTATGCCGAAATTCAGCGCACCTTGAAGAGCGACGCGGTCCGCCCCGTCGGCGGCATCGGCTTCGTCCTGCCCGGCATGCTGCAGCCGCGCGCGCCCAAGGTTCCGCCGCCTGCGTCCGACGAGCCCTAGGCCAGCCGCGCCCGGCCCCAGGGAATCAGGGCCAGCAGCAGCAGCGCCGAGAGGGCGAACGGCAAGCGCTGGTCGAGATGGTAGAGGGCCATGCCGACGGCCGGCGCGGCGACGAAGGCGATGCCGTTGGCGGCGGTGATGACCCCGGCGACACCGCCTTGTTCATGCAGCGGCACCGCCAGGCTGGCGCCGGCGGTGAAGCCCGGCCGGGTGAAGCCGAAGCCAAGCGACGCCAGGCCGAAGCCGACCACCAGCCCATAAAGGTTGGTCGCCAGCATGGTGGCGAGGAGGCCGGCCGCGGCAATCACCGACCCCCACAGGATCAGCGAGCGCGGGCCCATCTGCAGGCGCGGGATCAGGCCCCATTGGGCGGCGAGACCGGCGGCGGCGCCGGCGATCATGACGATCGAGATCGGCTGTTCCGAGCCGGCGGGCGCAATGTTCAGCCGGTCGATGACGAAGAATCCGACGCAGGTGAGGATCGCCGCCTGGGCATGGCCGGCCACAACCCCGGCAAGGATCCAGGGGCGAATGCGCGGATCGTGCCACTTGAGCTTGCCGGTCCTGGGCGAGGTGGCGGCAACGACGCTGGCCCCGGTCACCGGCGAGGCGATCGAAGGGTAGCTCATCGCCGCGCCGCGCCCGGCGCGCCGCCCCTTGGTGTCGTCCGGCAGCCACAGAGCGATGGCGGCGAAGACAAGGATCCCGACCAAAGCGAAGCCGAACAGCGGGCCGGGCAGGCCGATGAAGGGCAGGACGAACAAAGGGGCCACCGCCGGGCCGATGATCGTCCCCAAACCGAAGGACGAGGCCAGGGCCGACAAGGCGTTGACCCGCGCCGAGCGCCGGGTGCGCGACGCGAGATAGGCCTGGGTGGCGCTCGGAGTCGCGCACCCCAGCGACCCGTAGATGGCGCGAAACACCGCAAAGACGGCGAAGGTCGCGGCGCCGCTGATCAGGCCTTTGAGGCCCGCGCCGAGCGCCAGCCCGCACAGGGTCATGGAGATGATGAAGCCGCCGAGCCCGAGCAGGATCAGCCGCTTGCGGCCGTGATGGTCGCTCTTGCGCGCCCAGTAAGGCGCCAGCGCCACCCACAGCACCGCCGACCAGGTGTAGGCGACCGCGACCCAGAAATCGGCGATTCCAATCTCCCGGCCGATTGCCGGCATCACCGACTGCAGCGCGGTATTGCCCGCCGCCGCGACCAGCATGGCCGTGAACAGCAACAGGAAATGCGGGGTGGTCATCGCCGTGCCGGCGATCCCCGGGCGTGTTGGCCGCGAACGCATGATCGCGCCTTAGAGCCGACAGGCCGTGCGGCAAAGCGGGCCATTGGAACTTGCCAAGGCCAGAGTGTTTTGCCAACGCAAGGCACCGCGCAGTTCCAACCGGAGTTTCAATGGCCGCATCTTCCGCCCGCACGCTCAAAGGCCCGCGCCGCTTCGTGCGGAGGGTCGCGCGCCGGGCCAACAGCCCGCAATGGCAGTTCCTGCGCGGTTTCCTGAAGAACCCGGTCATGGTCGGGTCGGTCATTCCGTCGAGCAGGGTGCTGATCGACCGGATGCTGGACCCAGTGCGCTGGGACGAGGTCAAGCTGTTCGTCGAATACGGCCCCGGGGTCGGGACCTTCACGCGTCCGATTCTCGAGCGCCTGCCGGAAGACGCCAGGCTGATCGCCATCGACACTAATGCGGATTTCATCGATTTCCTGACGACGAGCATCGATGACGAGCGGCTGGTCGCGGTCGCCGGCTCGGCCGCCGACGTCCAGGACATCATCAAGGCGAACGGTTTTGCCCACGCCGACTACATCCTGTCGGGCCTCCCCTTCTCGACCCTGCCGCCAGGCGTCGGCGAGGCGATCGGCAAGGCAACCGCCAAGGCAATCCGCCCCGGGGGCGCCTTCCTGGTCTATCAGTTCAGCCCCAAGGTCCGCGAGTTCATCGCCCCGCATTTCGAGCGCATCGAGCGGGGCTTCGAATGGGTCAACGTGCCGCCGGCCACCCTGTTCTGGGCCTGGCGCGAGCCCAAGGCGCAAGCTGCAGAGTGAGCAGCCTTACTCGGCGCCGAAATTGAGGCGCCGGGTGACGGTGTAATCGACCGCTGTCACCAGGAAGAAGGACAAGCCCCATTTCAGCTTGTTGAGGAAGGTGGCGCGCTTCTCCCAGGCGGCGCGGGTGATCTGCTGGCTGTCGTCCAGCTCGCCCCTGAAATAGAGGCGCATGAGCGACGTAAACTCGGCATCGTCGACGCGCAGCATCATCTCCAGATTGAGATAGAGGCTGCGGATGTCGAAATTGGACGAGCCGATGTGGACTTCGTCGTCGAACACCAGGAGCTTGGTGTGCAGCTTGGTGCGCTGGTACTCGTAGATCTCGACGCCGCGCTTCATCAGCTGGTTGTAGGTGAAGCGGGCGGCGAAGATGGTCGCGGTATTGTCGGACTTGGCGGCGGTAATCAGCCGCGCCTGCCCCGAGGCGCCGACCCGCCCGATCCGCTTCAGCATCGCCCAGGGCGGGGCGAAGTAAGCGGCGATGACTTCGACGTCGCACCCCTGGGCCAGGTCGCGCGCGGTCGATGCCGCCCAGGGCGACAGGAGCCGCATCGGGCCGCCGAACTGCCATTGCAGGGCGCCGCTGCTCTCACTGAAATGCTGGATGATCATCCGCAGGTCGCGGATCCGCGCCCGCTTGGATTGCGACCAGTCCATAAGCGCGTCGTAATAACGGGCCAGCCGCGCCGCGGCCGGCCCCTCGACGACGAGGCCGATATCGCGCCAGCCGCCGGCTTCCGCATCCTTGAAATAATCGTCCTCGATGTTGAAGCCGCCGATCAGCACCCGGCTGGCCTTGGTCTCGCCGTCGACCAGCAACATCTTCTGGTGGTTGCGAAGCAGATAGCGCCGGCCCCAGCTGGGGTGGAAGCGGCAGACGTTGGCGCCGACGGCCCGCAGCGCGGCGAAGAAGCTGGGCGGGTTCTTGCTGCTGCCGAAATCGTCGATCAGCACCGACACGGCGACCCCGCGCTCGCGCGCCGCCAGCAAAGCGTCGCGGACCAGTTGGCCAGAACCATCGCCGGCGAAGATGTAATAGAGCAGCCGAACGCTCGATTTGGCATTGCCGATGAGGTCGAGAATGGCATCCAGCCGGTCCGGCCCATCGGGCAGAAAGACCAGCCGATTGCCGTCGACCGTGACCGTGCGGCTCCGGAGCGATGACGGCTTGCCTCTCATCGGCCCTGTCTGGCGATGCGCGAACCCATGCGCAAGCTGGCGCCAATCGTTGACTTATCGGCCCGCCGACCCTATCTCCCCGCCTCTTCCAAACAGCGAAGCAAGGGTGCGGAGCGACAAATGGCGCGCGTGACGGTTGAAGATTGTGTCGACAAGGTTCCGAACCGGTTCGACCTGGTGCTGCTCTCGGCGCAGCGGGCCCGCCAGATCAGCGGCGGCGCCGACCTGACCATCGATCGCGACCGCGACAAGAACCCGGTCGTTGCCCTGCGCGAGATCGCCGAGGAGACGGTCAAGCCCAAGCACCTCGAGGAAGCGGTCATCTCCAGCCTGCAGCGCGTCCGCGTCGACGAGGAAGATGAAACGGACGAGCTGGCGAGCCTGAGCGAATCGGCCGAGGCGTTGCGCCTCACCGCCGCTGCCCCGCCGCGCCCGACCCCGGGCGGCGCCGACTACGAGTAACCGTCGCCAGGCGACACAATGAAATCAGGCGGCCTCAGCGCCACCTTTTTTCTGCGCCGGATCGGTGCGCTCCACCCAGGTCAGGTCGCGCAGCCGCAATTCGCGGCCATCTTCGGCCTGGACGCAAATGCGGCGGATCGGCCGGCCGTCGCGGACGTCGGCAAGCATGATGTCATGACTGCCGTGGCCCCAATCCTCTCCCCATTGCCGCAAGGCGAGCACCACCGGCAGCAACGCCTCGCCCTTGGCGCTGAGCGAATAGATGACCTTGCGCCGGTCGCAGGGGTCGGCGCAGCGCTCGAGAATGCCGCCGGCAACCAGCTTGGCCAGCCGGTCGGACAGGATGTTGCGGGCAATGCCGAGGCCGGCCTGGAATTCCTCGAAATGCTGCAGGCCGTTGAAGGCGCCGCGGAGGATGAGGAAAGCCCATTTTTCGCCGATCAGCTCGACCGACTGCGGAATCGGGCAGCGCAAGGCGGCTTCCCTGAATGCGTCGATATGCGCCGTGCTGTGGCCCAATGAGCTCTCCTCTCGACCCGACAAAAACACAGATGACCCGAAAAAACTAGTTGCGGATTGAAACTGGAACCGATAATAGGTTTCAATTGGAAACGCAAATAGGGGATCACCCATGTCACGCCGTCTCGCCTTCCTCGCCGCCCTCGCCTTTGCCGCCCCGGCCGTTGCCGCCGACTATGCCGGCAAGCCGGCCGCTCCGGCCGCGCAAAGCAAATATGTCGGCCGCGACATTGTCTGGAACCTGGCCGGCGACAGCTATCGTGGCAGCACCGAGGAGAGCCGGCCCCTAGTGCTGTGCCAGTCGCTGGCCAAGCGCGCCGGCCCCCTGGAAAGCTTCACCGTCAACGGGCGCGCCTTCGCCGAGGGCGACCTCGCCAAGTGCAACGCCGCCGCGCCGCAGGCGGAATCTCCGGCGCTGGCCGCGGCCAAGTAGCGCCCCAGCCCGCGCGGCCGCATCCCTTCCCTTCCCGGCCGCGCGGGCAATTCGCGCTTGCAACATGCTTCGCCCGCACCCCACATAGAGTTGTGCTGAGGCAATATGAGCTGATCGAGAAGATCCGGGCCTATGACCCCGACGCCGACGAGGCGTTGATCAACCGTGCCTATGTCTTCTCGCTGAAGGCTCACGGCGCCCAGGTCCGGGCCTCCGGCGACCCCTATTTCAGCCACCCGATCGAGGTGGCTGGCATCCTCACCGACCTGAAGCTGGATGCCGAGACGATCGTCACCGCCATCCTCCACGACACGATCGAAGACACGGTCGCCACCCCCGAGCAGATCGAGAAATTGTTCGGCGCCAATGTCAGCCGGCTGGTCGATGGGGTGACCAAGCTCAGCAAGATCGAGGCGCAGAGCGAGAATGAGCGCGCCGCCGAGAATTTGCGCAAGTTCCTGCTGGCGCTGAGCGACGACATCCGCGTGCTGCTCGTCAAGCTTGCCGACCGGCTGCACAACATGCGCACCTTGCATCACGTGCCGAGCGAGGAGAAGCGCCGCCGGATCGCCAAGGAAACGATGGATATCTATGCCCCGCTCGCCGAGCGGATCGGCATGTACGAGATCATGAACGAGATGCAGACCCTGGCCTTCCGAGAGCTGGAGCCGGACGCCTACGCCTCGATCACCCGGCGGCTGAAGCAGCTGCACGAAGCCGGCGGCGACCTTGTCAGCCGCATCGGCCTTGGCCTTCAGCTCCATCTTGCCGACCATGGCCTGGAAGCCGAGGTCATGGGCCGCGAGAAGCATCCCTTTTCCATCTGGAAGAAGATGGCCGAGCGGCACATCAGCTTCGAGCAATTGTCCGACGTCATGGCCTTCCGGGTGATCGTCGCCGATGTCGCCGAATGCTATCGCGCCCTCGGCCTGATCCACGAGCGCTGGCCGATGGTGCCGGGGCGCTTCAAGGACTTCATCTCGACCCCCAAGCGCAACGGTTACCGTTCGCTCCACACCTCGGTCATCCACGATTCCAAGATGCGGATCGAAATCCAGATCCGCGACAAGTCCATGCACGCCCAGGCCGAGCGCGGCCTTGCCGCACACTGGGCCTATAAGGAAGGCAAGCCGGCCGCCGACCTGCACGTCCCCTGGATCGACGAGCTGGTCGAGATCCTCGACCATGCCGACAGCCCGGAAGAGCTGCTCGAGCATACCCGCATGGCGATGTACCAGGACCGGATCTTCGCCTTCACCCCCAAGGGCGAGCTGATCCAGCTGCCCAAGGGCGCGACCCCGGTCGATTTCGCTTATGCCGTCCACACCGTGCTCGGCGACCAAACGGTCGGGGCCAAGGTCAACGGCCGGGTCGTGCCGCTGCGGACGCTGCTGGAGAACGGCGACCAGGTCGAGATCCTGGCGTCGGAAGCGCAGCACCCGCAGCCGTCATGGCTGCGGTTCGTCGCCACCGGCAAGGCGCGCTCGTCGATCCGCCGCTTCGTCCGCCACAAGGAGCGCGACGAAACCATCGAGCTTGGCCGCAAGATCTATGAGGAGATCGTCGGCCGGCTGCCGGCGCCGCTAGCGCCCGAGGCGCTTGGCCGGGCGGTCAAGAAGCTGAAGGTCGAGGATGCCGACGCGCTGATGATCGACATAGCCCGCAAGCGCATCTCCGACGAAGAAGTGATGGAAGCGCTGATGCCCGGCTCGGCCGGCAGCGACGTCGCCTCGCGGCCCCCGGCGCAGCGCCAGGCGATCTCGATCAAGGGCCTGACGCCGGGCGTCGCCTTTCACCTCGCCGAATGCTGCCACCCGATCCCCGGCGACCGGATCGTCGGCTTGCGCCGCGAGGACGAGAGCATCGAGGTCCATGTCATCGGCTGCGACCAGCTGGCGACCGGCGTCGACGCCGACTGGCTCGACCTGGCCTGGGGCGACGAATCGGATGGCGGCACCGCCCGGCTGTGCATCATCCTGCGCGACGTGCCCGGGGCGCTTGGGACGATGGCCGGGATTCTCGGCGCCAAGGCGGCCAATATCATCAACCTGCACCTCGCCCACCGCGACGGCAGCTTCCAGACCTTCCACCTCGACGTCGAGGTGCACGACCTGGCGCATTTGCATTCGCTGCTTGCAGCCTTGCGCTCGGCCGACCCGGTGTCGAGCGCAGAAAGGCTCTAGGCCTTCGCCTGCTTCGGCCTGCGGATGGCGTCGGCGCCGCCGGCAGCGAGGACTGCGAGGGTCACCAGGTCCGACGAGCTGGCGGTCATCGGCGCGATCTGCACCGGCAGGGCCATACCCATCAGATAGGGCCCGAGCACGCTTTCGCCGCCAATGGCGCGCAGCAGCTTGGCCGAGATGTTGGCCGACTGCAGACCTGGCATGATGAGGATATTGGCGGGGCCGGTCAGCCGGCTGAAGGGATAATATTTCGCCTGCATCTCATGGTTGAGCGCGACGTCCGGGCCCATTTCGCCTTCATATTCGAAGTCGGTGACCAGCGTGTCGAGCAACTTCACCGCCTCGCGCAGCTCGGCGATATGGCGGCCGGGCGGGTTGCCGAAGGTGGTGTAGGACACGAAGGCGATGCGCGGCTCCTGCCCCATGCGGCGGGCGAAGGCGGCGGAGCGGACGGCGATGGCGGCGAACTGCTCGGCGGTCGGCCGCTCGGTGACGGCGGTGTCGGCGATCAGCACCGTGCGGTGGCGGCCGACGACGACGTTGATGCCGAAGGGCGTCGCCCCTTCTTCGTCGTCGATGACGGTCCGGACCTGGGCCAGCGACTGGCTGAACGGACGGGTGGTGCCGGTGATCATCGCATCGCCCTCGCCAAGCGCAAGCATGGCCGCGGCGAAGGTGTTGCGGTCCTGGTTGACCATCCGTTCGACCTCGCGCTTGAGCATGCCGTGGCGCTGGCGCTTGGCGTAGAGGAAGTCGACGGCGCGGCCGACCAAAGGCGAGTTGCGGCTGTTCAGGACCTCATAGTCCCTGGGGTTCTCGACCCCGAGCTCGGCGAGCATCTCGTGGACGTTCTCGCGGCCGATGAGGATGGGCGTGCCGTAGCCGCCTTCCTTGAAGGCGATGGCGGCGCGCAGGACATTGGGCTCGTCACCTTCGGCGAAGAGGACCCGCTTGGGATTCGCCCTCGCCGCTTCATAGGCGAGGCTGAGGACCGAAACCGTCGGGTTGAGCCGCGCGCGCAGCGTCTGGCGGTAGGCGGCCATGTCCTCGATCGGTTTCTGGGCAACGCCAGTCCGCATTGCCGCTTCGGCGACGGCAACGGGCACGATCTCGATCAGGCGCGGGTCGAACGGCGCCGGGATGATATAGTCGGGCCCGAAGCTCTGGCTCTTGCCGCCATAGGCCGCGGCGACCTCCTCCGGCACCGCCTCGCGCGCCAGCGCGGCGAGGGCATTGGCGGCGGCGATCTTCATTTCCTCGTTGATCGCGGTCGCGCGCACGTCGAGCGCGCCGCGGAAGATGAAGGGGAAGCCGAGGACGTTGTTGACCTGGTTGGGATAGTCCGAGCGGCCGGTGGCGATGATCGCGTCCGGGCGCGCCGCCTTGGCGTCCTCCGGCAGGATCTCCGGATCCGGGTTGGCCATGGCGAAGATGATCGGCCGCGGCGCCATTGCGAGCACCATGTCCGGCTTCAATGCGCCGGCGGCCGACAGGCCGAGGAAGACGTCGGCGCCAACCAATGCGTCCTTCAGGGTACGGGCGTCGGTATCGACGGCATGGGCCGATTTCCACTGGTCGAGGTCGCTGCGGCCCTTGTGGATGACTCCCTTGCGGTCGCACATGATGACATTGGAGTGCGGCACGCCCATCGCCTTGATCAGCTCGACGCAGGCGATCGCCGCCGCGCCGGCGCCATTGGCGACCACCCGCGTGTCCTTGAACTCCCGGCCTGTCAGGTGCAGCGCGTTGATCAGCCCGGCGGCGGTGATGATCGCCGTGCCATGCTGGTCGTCGTGGAAGACCGGGATGTTCATCCGCTCCTTGAGCGCCTGCTCGATGACGAAGCAGTCGGGCGCGGCAATGTCCTCGAGGTTGATGCCCCCGAAGCTGGGCCCGAGGAGGGCGACGGCGTCGATGAATTTCTGCGCGTCCTCCGTATCGACTTCCAGGTCGATGGAATCGACGTCGGCGAAACGCTTGAACAGCACCGCCTTGCCTTCCATCACCGGCTTCGAAGCCAGCGCGCCCAGATTGCCGAGGCCAAGGATGGCGGTGCCGTTGGAAATAACGGCGACAAGATTGCCCTTGGCGGTCAGTTCATAGGCCCTGCCCGGGTCGGCGGCGATCGCCTCGACCGGCACGGCGACACCGGGCGAATAGGCGAGACTGAGGTCGCGCTGGGTCGCCATCGGCTTGGTGGCGACGATCTCGATCTTGCCCGGCCGCCCGCGCGAGTGGAAGTCGAGCGCCTCTTCGGCCGTGAATTTGACGTTGCTTTCCATGCCGCCTCGCTAGCCTGTCGCGGCGGCCTTTAGCGGGCTTTCGATGCCAGAGTCACCCTCGCTTGGCGCGCGCTTTGCCGTTACCACCCGGGCAATGGCCCGTTCCGACGCCCTGACCCCGATGATGGCGCAGTACCATCTGCTTAAGGCCGAGGCGGGCGACGCCTTGCTGTTCTACCGCATGGGCGACTTCTTCGAACTGTTCTTCGATGACGCCAAGGTGGCGGCGGCGTGCCTCGACATCGCCTTGACCAGGCGGGGGGCAAGCGAAGGCGAACCGGTGCCGATGTGCGGCGTGCCGGTGCATGCCGCCGAATCCTATCTCGCCCGGCTGATTCGCGCCGGCCATCGCGTCGCCATCGCCGAGCAGGTGGAAAGCCCGGCCGAGGCGCGCAAGGCGCGGGGGTCGAAGGCACTGGTCGACCGGGCCATCGTCCGGCTGGTCACGCCCGGCACCCTGACCGAGGAGACGCTGCTGGCGCCGGCTTCTGCCAACTGGCTGGCGGCGCTGGCCAGGGCCGGGGACCCCGGATCGGGACCCGGGGCAGGCGAATGGGGCATCGCCGCCGCCGACATCTCGACCGGCCGGTTCGAACTGATCGCCTGCGGCGCCGGCGAACTGGCCGCCGAGCTAGCACGGCTGTCACCGGCCGAGACCATCGCCGACGCCCCGGTGCCCGGCATCCGCAGCACCGCCGGCAAGGGCGGCTTCGACAGCCTCGCCGGCGAGCGGGCGCTCAAGCAGCGCTTCGCGGTGACGACGCTCGACGGCTTCGGGGCGCCGGGCCGGGCCGAGTTGGCGGCGGCCGGGGGTCTGCTGGCTTACCTGGCCGCGACCCAGAAGGATGCCGGGCTGCTGCTGTCGGCACCGCGGCGGATCGCGCGGGGCAGCCACATGGCTATCGACCCGGCGACCCGCGACAGCCTGGAAATCTGCCGATCGGCGGGCGGAAGCATTGCCGGCAGCCTGCTCGGCGAGATCGACCGCTGCGTCACCGCGCCCGGGCGGCGACTCCTTGCCGCCGACCTGTCGGCGCCGCTGCTCGACCGCGCCGCCATCGAAGCGCGCCTGGCGCTGGTGCAATTCTTCCACGACGACCAGCTGCGCCGGGAAAATGTCCGTGAAGCATTAAGGGCGATGCCCGACATCGGCAGGGCGCTCGGCCGGCTGGCCGCCGGGCGCGGCAGCCCCCGCGACCTCGCCCAGTTGCGCGACGGACTGGCGGCGGGGGCGAGCCTCAAGGGCATGCTGGAGGCGATGCCGGACCGACCCGGACTGCTGGAACAGCTCGTCCCGGCGCTCGGTGGCCATGCGGCCCTCGTCGACCGGCTGGCCGAGGCGCTGGTCGAATCACCGCCGATCGACGCAGCCAAGGGCGGCTATATCGCCGAAGGCTATGACGCCGCCCTCGATGCGCTGCGTTCCGCCTCATCGGACGGCCGCCGGGCGATCGCCGCGCTGGAGGCGCGATACCGGGAAGCGACCGGCGTCGCCTCGCTGAAGATCCGGCACAATGCGGTGCTTGGCTATCATATCGAAGTCTCGGCACGGCACGCCGACCGGCTGATGCAAGCCGACAGCGGCTTCACCCATCGCCAGACGCTCGCCGGCGTGGTCCGCTTCAACTCGCCCGACCTCCATGCCGAAGCGTCGAAGGTGGTGGAGGCCGGCGCCCATGCGCTTGCCGCCGAGGCCGCCCACTTCGAGGAACTGACGGGTCTGGCCGTCGCCGCCGGCGACCGCATCATCGCCACCGCCGACGCCGTCGCCCGACTTGACGTCGCCGCCGCCAACGCCGAGCGGGCCGCCGAGGGCCAGTGGGCATTGCCGGCGCTGACCGAACTGCCTTGCCTGGAGATCGAAGGCGGACGCCACCCGGTGGTCGAGAGCGCACTGGCCGAGGCCGGCGAGCGCTTCATCGCCAATGACGCGCACCTTGGCCCCAACGACCGGCTGTGGCTGATCACCGGCCCCAACATGGGCGGCAAGTCGACCTTCCTGCGCCAGTGCGCGCTGGTCGTCGTATTGGCGCAGGCCGGCTGCTACGTGCCGGCGGCGCGGGCGCGCATCGGCCTTGTCGACCGGTTGTTCAGCCGCGTCGGCGCGTCGGACAACCTCGCCCGCGGCCGGTCGACCTTCATGGTCGAGATGGTCGAGACCGCGGCCATATTGTCGCAGGCGACGGCCAACAGCCTGGTGATCCTCGACGAGATCGGCCGCGGCACCTCGACCTACGACGGCCTGGCCATCGCCTGGGCGGTGGTCGAGGCGATGCACGACGAGGTCAAGGCGCGCACCCTGTTCGCCACCCATTATCACGAGCTGACCCGGCTGGCCGGGCGTCTCGATACCCTTTCGCTGCACCATGTCCGCGCCCGCGAATGGAAGGGCGACCTGGTCCTGCTGCACGAGGTGGCGGAAGGGCCAGCCGACCGCAGCTACGGCATCGCCGTGGCGCGGCTGGCCGGGCTGCCGCCTGCGGTCGTCGGGCGCGCCCGGTCGGTGCTCGCCCGACTCGAAGCCGGCCGCGACGCGACCGGCGGGATTGCCGCCGGCCTGGACGAACTGCCCCTGTTCGCCGCCGCCGAGCCGGAACCGGCGGCCGACCCGCTGGCGCAAGCCCTGGACGCGATCGACCCCGACCGCTTGAGCCCGCGCGAGGCGCTGGAGGCGCTGTACATGCTCAAGCGGCTGGCATTGGAGCGCGACTGATGCAGCCGGCCCGCTTCGAACTGGTCGAGGAACGCCGCGCGATCATTGACCGGCGGGCCATTGCCGACAGGATCGCCGGACTTGGACACGGGGCCAAGGCCGAAATTGCCGCCATCCTCGCCGAGGCGCTGGCGGCCGGCCGCGCCGAGATCGCCCGCCGGCTTGCCGAGGAGCCGGCGCGCGGGCGGCGTGCCGCCGCCAGCTTTGCCTTCCTTGCCGACCAGCTGGTTCGCCTGGCATTCGACAGCGCCGCTTCGCACATCGCGACCGGACCGGCACTGGAGGCCAAGGTCGCGCTGGTCGGGCTGGGCGGCACCGGCCGCGGCGAAATGGCCCCGTTCAGCGACCTCGACCTGCTGTTCCTGGTCGCGGAGCCAGGGGATACGGGCACGCATGCCCTGGTCGAGGCGACGTTGTACCTGCTTTGGGACCTCGGCTGGAAAGTCGGCCACGCGGTCCGCGACATCGACCAGCTGATCGCCCTGGCGCGCGAGGACATCAGCATCCGCACCGCTTTCCTGGAAGCGCGCTGGATCTGGGGCGACGAGCAATTGTTCGATGCCTGCGCCGGCCGCTTCCGCAAGGACATCGTCGCCCGCACCGGTGCCGAGTTTGTCGGCGCCAAGCTGGCCGAGCGCGACGCCCGCCACCGCCGCATGGGCGACAGCCGCTACGTCGTCGAGCCCAACGTCAAGGACGGCAAGGGTGGCCTTCGCGACCTCCACACGCTCTACTGGATCGCCGCTTACCTGCATGGCGCCAACGGCCCGGCCGGCCTGGTCGATGCCGGCCTGCTGACGGCCCAGGAAAATCGCCGGTTCGAACGGGCCGAACGCTTCTTCTGGGCCGTGCGCTGCCATCTTCATTTGGCTGCCGGGCGAGCCGAGGAACGGCTGAGCTTCGATTACCAGCCGGTCATCGCCAGGGCGCTGCGCTATGCCGAGCGGCCCGGCAAGTCGGCGGTCGAACGCTTCATGCAATTCTATTTCCTGCAGGCCAAGGCGGTCGGCGATTTGACGGGCCTGTTCCTGGCCCAGCTGGACGAACAGATGGGCAGCAAGGGCCGCCGCTTTGCGCTGCCCACGTTCCGCCGGCGTCCGGCCAAGCTGCACGGTTTCTGCCTCGACCGCGGCCGCCTATCGATTCCCGATGACCAGTTCCTGGCCAAGGCGCCGGTGCGGCTGGTCGAATTGTTCGCCATCGCCGCCCGCGAGGGACTGGAAATCCACCCGCGGGCGATGCGCGCCGCGGCGCACGACGCGCGGCTGGTCGACCAGGTGCGCGAGGACCCCGCGGCCAACGCCTATTTCCTTGAGGTGCTGACCAATCGCGAACGGCCCGATGTCGTCCTGCGCTGGATGAACGAGGCCGGTGTTTTCGGGCGTTTCGTGCCGGACTTCGGCCGGGTCGTCGCCCAGATGCAGTTCGACATGTACCACCATTATACGGTCGACGAGCATTCGATCCGTGCAATCGGCCTGCTGGCCGCGATCGAGCGCGGCGAGCTGGCCAAGGACCATCCGCTGGCGACGGCCCTGTTCCGGCAAATCGGTTCGCGCCGCACGCTATATGTCGCCGTCCTGCTGCATGACATCGCCAAGGGCCGCGGGGGCGACCACAGCCTGCTTGGCGAGCAGGTGGCGCTCCGGCTTTGCCCGCGCTTCGGACTCGACCCGGCCGAGACCGAGACGGTTGCCTGGCTGGTCCGCCACCATCTTTTGATGTCGGCCACCGCGTTCAAGCGCGACCTGGCGGATCCCAAGACGATCGAGGATTTCGCCTTGGTCGTCCAAAGCCCGGAACGCCTGCGCCTGCTGCTGATGCTGACCGTGGTCGACATCCGCGCCGTCGGGCCCGGTACCTGGAACGAATGGAAAAGGCAGCTGCTCCGCACCCTGTTCGACGCCGCCGAAGAGCGGTTGCGGCTGGGGCACAAGCAGCGCGGCCGGGCGGAAGAAGTGACGAGCCGCCAACAGGCGCTGGCCGCTGCGCTCGGCTGGAAAGCGAGCGCGGCCCGCGCCCATGCCCGGCGGTTGCCGGACAGCTACTGGCTGGTCGAGCCGCCCGCCTGGCAGGTCGCCAACGCCCGGCAGGTGGCCGAGGCGGAGGCCAGGATCGGCGAGCCCAGCCCAAGCGTCGTCGCCGCCGATGAGCCCGATACCGGGGCAACCCGGATCAGCGTTTTCGCCCCCGACCGGCCTGGCCTCTTCTACCGGATCTGCGCCGGGCTTTCCGCCGCCGGCGCCTCGATCGTCGACGCCCGCATCCACACCACCCGCGATGGCATGGCACTGGACAATCTGCTGGTCCAGGATTCGCAGCGCCGCCCCTATGCCGACCGGCGCCTGCGTGCCCGGCTGGTCAAGGCGGTGCAGGCGGCGCTGGCCGAAGATGTCATGCCGCCCGCCCCGTCGCCACCGCCCCTTCCGCGTCGCCGGGCCGCCTTCAAAGTCGCCCCATCGGTCATCGTCGCCGAGCAGGCTTCAACGCGAACGACGGTAGTCGAAGTCAATGCGCGCGACCGCGAAGGGCTGCTCGCTCGCCTGGCCTTCGCCATTCACAGCCAGGGCCTGCAAGTGCGCTCGGCGCATATCGCGACCTATGGCGAGCGCGCCGTCGACGTCTTTTACCTGACCCGCGGCGACGGCAGGAAACTGGATGCCCGCGACATCGAGCGAATGCGCGAATCCTTGCTGGCCGCGGCGGCAGAGCCGGAGCGGCGCAGCCACGCCGCCTGACCGCAAAGAAAAAGGCCCCGCCCTGCCGGGCGGAGCCTTCCCCCTTTGGATTCGACTTACATCTTGCCGCGGACGGTGATGCCGAAGGTCCGCGGTTCGCCCAGGAAGGCGCCGAACAGCTGCTGCGAACGGGTGAAGTTGCCGTAATTGGCAAGCACGCCGCAATAGCCGTTCAACGCGCCGGCTTCGGTGCAGCCGCCCTGCAGCGGCATGTCGAAGGCGACCTGCTTGAACCTGGTGTCGAGCAGGTTCTGCGCCCACAATTCGACGCCCCAGCGGTTGTCCGGCCCGCGCAGGCCGATGCGGCCGTTGATGACGCCGAAGCCCTTCTGGCGTTTCTCGCGATCGAGATCGGAGCCGGTGTTGAACTCGCTCATCTGGCGGCCGTCGATATAGAACAGGCCGCGCATGCCGCTCGAGCCGATCGGCGGGGTCCAGCTGAACGAGGCGGTGGTAACCAGCTCGGACGCGTTCGACACCTTCTGGTTCGACAGCTGGAACAGCGCCGGCGACAGCGGCTCGCCGATCGCCCCAACCAGATTGTTCCGGTAATGCGTGTCCGCATAGGTCAGGCCGAAGTTGAAGTTCATGTTGCGGCCGGGCCGGGTGAAGATTTCGACCTCCAGGCCCTCCGAGCGGACGCCTGAGCGAATCTTGCCCGTGCAGGAGCCGGTCGCCGCGTTGACGTCGGTGTCGCCGTTGACGACGTTCAGCGCCGAGCAGCTGTTGATGTTCTCGACTTCGAAATTGACGCCGTTGAAGGTGTTGAGCTGGAAGTCCTTGAAGTCCTGGCGGAACAAGGCGATGTTCACATCGATCCCCGGCCCGTCATACTTCAGTCCCAGCTCCCAGGCGTCGTTAAGCTCCGGGTCGAACCGCAGGTTGCGCGAGCTGGCGGAACCGGTGACTGCACCGGCAACGGTCGCACCCGTCGACGGATTGACGACGGTCTGCCTGGCCAGAGCCGACCGGTCGAGGTTGAAGCCGCCCGCCTTGTAGCCCTTCGAATAGCTGATGTAGGTGAGGATCGAGTCGATCGGCTTCCAGCTGATGTTGGCCGTGCCGGAGAATTTGCCCTCCCGCTTTTCGCCGTCGAAGGAGAAGTTTCCGCCCGGAACGCGCGGGATGACGCAAGGCAGCGCCGCAAGGGTCGTCCCGGTGAAGGCCGCGCAGATCAAATTATTGTCCCTGAGGTCCGCGTCGAGCTCCTTGCGCTCATTGGTGTACCGCACGCCCAGGGTCAGCTTGAGGCCGTCGGTGATCTCGAAGATGTTGTGGGTGAACAGCGCCCAGTTCTGGCTGGTCTGCTCATATTCATCGTCCAGGCCGATGCCGTCGAACGACGGCGCGGCCGCGCCGCCCATGAGGTTCCTAAATCCGCTGTCGGTGAAGCCAGGGCCGGCAAAGGCGCCGAGCCGCGCAAAAGCTTGCAAGGTGGTCTGCGTCGCGCCGGGCGGCAGGGCACCCGCGATGGTGGCCGCCGCAAGAGGGTTGAAGCAGGTCGGGTTGCTCGGGTCGATCAGCGCCTGTCCGGCGGGCCCAAGCAGCGGGTGATTCATGAACGAGCCGGAAAAGCTGTTGGCGACGACGCAGTTGGCGTAGCGCTCATAGTCCGCGCCGTAGGTGAGGTTGTCGGTGACCCTCAGCTTCTCATGGGCCATATAGCCGCCGAGCAGCCAGTCGAGCCGGCCGTTCCAGAGCTCGCCCTGCAGGCGCAGCTCCTGGGTGAAGGTCTTGAACGTGTTGGCCGAGCCGCCACTGCCGTCACGGTACCAGATGTCGAGATCATTGAAGTCGGGGTCCTGCCCGCGTTCATAATCGTTGTAGCGATAAGCGGTGATCGAGGTGAGCTCGGCGAAACCGAAATCATAGGTGCCCTCGAGGGACACGCCATAATCGACGACGTCGGAATTGAAGCTGCGCCCCGGAGTGACCGAGATCTTCCGGTCATAGGGATCATCGTTGATCGATGCTCCCAAGCCCGTCAGGATTCGCTTGAAGGTCGAGGGCAGCGACACATAGCTCTGGATGCTCGTCCGCTGCTTGTCCTCCGTCGGCTGGTAAACGGCAGCGCAGCACTGCTCATTGCGATTCGCATAATCGGCAATCAGCCGAACCGACAGGTCGTCGTTCGGCTGGTAGAGCAATTGGCCGCGCACCATGTAACGGTTGCGATCGTTGTAATCCCCGCCCGAGACGACGTCGTCGAGAAAGCCGTCGCGCTGCATCCAGATGCCATCGATGCGCGCGGCGAGCGTGTCGGTCACCGGGCCGGTGGCGCCGAGCTCGAGCCGGCGAAAATCATAATTGCCAAGCGACGCCTCGCCATAGATTTCGCGGGTAAAGCGCGGCTTGGCGGTGATGACGTGAATGAGGCCGGCCGAGGCATTGCGGCCGAACAGCGTGCCTTGCGGGCCGCGCAGCACCTCGACCCGGTCGATCTGGCCGAGCTCCGTCAGGCCGACACCGGTGCGGGAACGATAAACACCGTCGATGAAGACGGCGACCGAGCTTTCGAGGCCCGGGTTGTCGCCGACTGTGCCGATACCGCGGATACGGGCGACGCCGGCGCCGGCTTCCGACGAGGTCGAGGAAACCAGCAGCGAAGGCGACACCTGGTTGAGGCCGCGAATGTCGACGGCGCCGGTATTCTGCATGGTTTCGGCGGTCACCGCGGACACGGCCAGCGGCACGTCGCTGAGCGCCTCGTTGCGGCGGGTGGCGGTGACGATGATCGAATCGTCGGACTGCTGCGAATCTTCCGCATCGGCCGGAGCGACGGCCGCGGCTTCCGTGGGGCCTTCGGCGGTAGTGGACGTGCTACCCTGGGCCGGGTCCTGGGCAAATGCCGGCGCCGAGATTGCGAACATGCCGGCGGAAAGCAGCCAGATCGACTTGCGCATGATATTCCCCTCCATTGCCGTCGGCACTTTTCCTCGTGCGCGTACGGATTGGGAGAGAAGGCTAATCGACAGCTTACAGGAATGAAAGCGAGCGCAGCCGGAGCGCACGCAAGATTGCCTTCACCCTGCGACGTTTATGCAACAGGGGTGAAACGAACGGCAGCCGGCCATTGGCTGGTTCGCAGGTCAAGACCAGGACGATTCGCGCGCTGACACTTCGCGCCCATGCTGCTGGACCGACCGGCGTTGTTACTTCGGCGCCAGCACCATCAGCATCTGGCGGCCTTCCATGCGCGGATGCGCCTCGATCTTGGCCAAATGCGCGACCTGTTCGGAAGCGCGCTGGAGCACCGCCATGCCGAGCTGGCCATGCGCCATCTCGCGCCCGCGGAAGCGCATGGTGAGCTTCACCTTGTCGCCCTCTTCCAGGAACTCGACGACCTTGCGCATCTTCACGTCGTAATCGTGGTCATCGATGTTGGGACGCATCTTGATCTCCTTGATCTCCTGCGTCTTCTGCTTCTTGCGCTGCTCGTTGGCCTTCTTCTGGGCCTCGTACTTGTAGCGGCCGATATCGAGGAATTTGGCGACCGGCGGGTCGGCGTTGGGGGAGATTTCAACGAGGTCGAGGCCGACTTCGGCCGCTTGCTCCATCGCCTCGCGCGTAAACATCACGCCCAGATTCTCGCCGTTCTCGTCGATCACCCGGACCTTCTGGGACTGGATGAATTCATTGTATCGGGGGCCGGACATCGGCGGCGGCGCCATTGGGCGGCGCGTCATGGGCGGACGTATAACTCAATCTCCATATGCGGTTGGAACCAGCTGCCAGCTAAGCCCTTGCGCTCGGTTTGAAAAGGGTGCGGCCCGATTAGAGCCGTTTTTTCACCGCTGGTAGGTGGCCCGGGGGTGTCAGGCAGGCGCGGTCGCCCGCACCGGCGCGCGCAGGGCCCGGTCGCGGGCGATCGCCAGCTGCTTGGCGACAGCGCGGAAGAATTGGAGGTCTTCCGGGTCGAAGGAACGCCGGCTGCGACTGGCGAAGGACAAGGTGCCGAGCAGCCGGTCGCCAACGAGCAGGGGCTCGCAGGCATAGGCGTTGATGCCGGCCGATCGCACCAGCTCGGTCATCGGATCGAGCGAACCCTGGATGTCGCCGGCGTGCATCGATTTGCGAGTGACGGCCACCGTCCCGCAGACCGCCTGGCCGAAGTCGAGGGTCAGGCATCGCTGGATGACGGCGGGGTCGAAGCCCTCCATGAACCCAAGGCGCATGCCTTCTTCCATTTCGGTGACGATGAATCCGAGCGTCGCGTCAACGATCTGCTCGGCCGCCAGGGCGCGGAAGAGGGCGGGCATAACGTGGGAGTCGGGATCCTCGCCAGCGAGCAGGGCTTCGGCGGTTTCGGCAAGGATTTCCTTGCGGCGCCGGCGCAGCCTGGCCTTGGCGGCGTCTGAACCTGTCTCAGCGCACTCCGGATCGGCAGCAAAGCCACGCCTTACCAAAACGCTGGACATGGTTCGCTCCCGGAGAAAGTCCCAAACCTGAGCGAATCAACCTAGCAGAAATGGGCAAAGCAGGCGGCGGCCTTCGACTCCGGTACGGAGGGGCTTTCCGTCAGTTCCGTGCCAAGTCCGGCGGCACCGCCTCGTTGGCGATCATCGCCACGGCTTCGTCGAGGCCCATCATCTTCTGGTGATCGTCACTGCCCAGCCGCCGCAGGGCGACGGTGCCCTCGTCCGCCTCGCGCTTGCCGACGACCAGCAGCAGTGGGACCTTGGCCAAGCTGTGCTCGCGCACCTTGTAGTTGATCTTCTCGTTCCTGAGGTCGGCCTCGGCGCGGACACCCGCGGCGCGCAGCTTTTCGATCACTTCGCCCGCATAGCTGTCGGCATCCGAGACGATGGTCGCCACGACCGCCTGAACCGGCGCCAGCCAGAGCGGGAACCGGCCGGCGTAGTGCTCGATCAAAATGCCAATGAATCGCTCGAACGTGCCCAGAATCGCCCGATGCAGCATCACCGGACGATGCTTGGCGCCGTCTTCGGCGATATAGGCCGCGTCGAGGCGCTCGGGCAGGACACTGTCGGCCTGGATGGTGCCGACCTGCCAGGTGCGGCCGATGGCATCGGTCAGGTGAAACTCCAGCTTGGGCGCATAGAAAGCGCCCTCGCCCGGCAATTCCTCCCAGCCGAATTCCTCGGTGTCGCGGCCGGCGGCGTGGACGGCGTCGCGCAGGATCTGCTCGGCCTTGTCCCATTCCTCGTCGCTGCCGAGCCGATTGTCGGGTCGCAGCGCCAGCTTGATCGCATAGCTGTCGAAGCCGAGGTCCCGATAGACGCTGTCGAGCAGGTCGCAGAAGTCGCGGATTTCGTCGACCAGCTGGTCGTCGCGGCAGAAGATGTGGGCGTCGTCCTGGGTGAACTGGCGCACCCGCATGATGCCGTGGAGCGCGCCATGCGGTTCGTTGCGGTGGCAACAGCCGAACTCGGCCATGCGGATCGGCAGGTCGCGGTAGCTCTTGATGCCCTGCTTGAAGACCAGGATGTGCGCCGGGCAGTTCATTGGCTTCAACGCCATGAGGTCGGCATCGCCGGACAGGACCGGCGCATCGTCCTCGGTGTTCGGGATCTCGTCGGGGACGATGAACATGTTCTCGCGGTATTTGCCCCAATGTCCGGAGCGCTCCCACTGCTTGCCGTCCATCAGCTGCGGGGTCTTCACTTCCTCATAGCCGGCGGCATCGAGCCGGCGGCGCATGTAGGCTTCCAATTGCCGCCAGATGAGGAAGCCCTTGGGGTGCCAGAAGACGCTGCCATGGGCCTCGGCCTGGAGATGGAAGAGATCCATGTCCTGGCCGATCTTGCGGTGATCGCGCTTGGCGGCCTCCTCCAGCCGGACGAGATGGGCGTCCAGTTGCTTCTTGCTGAGCCAGGCGGTGCCGTAGATGCGTGAGAGCATCGGGTTCTTGGGGTCGCCTCGCCAATAGGCGCCGGAGACGCGGGTCAGCTTGAACGCCTGCGGGTCAAGCTTGCCGGTCGAGGCAAGGTGCGGGCCGCGGCAAAGATCGATCCACGCGCCCTCGCCCGCGCCGGTACGGTACATGGTGATCGGCTCACCGTCGGGCAGTTCCATCACCCATTCCGCTTTAAAGGCCTCACCCGACTTCTCGAAGAAATCGCGGACCTGGCTCCGGCTCCAGACCTCGCGGACCAGCGGCTTGTCGGCGGCGATGATGCGCCGCATTTCCGCCTCGATGGCCGGCAGGTCCTCATCGGTAAAGGGGCCGCGGCCGGGGGCTGGCGCGAAATCGTAATAGAAGCCGTCGTCGGTCGCCGGGCCGAAGGTGATCTGGGTGCCAGGATAGAGGCTCTGCACCGCCTCGGCGAGCAAATGCGCGAAATCGTGGCGGACCAGTTCGAGCGCGTCCTTCTCGTCGCGCGAGGTGATCAGCGCCAGGTCGGAATCGCCCTCGAACGGGCGGTTGAGGTCCCGCACCTCACCATCGACCCGCGCCGCCAGCGCCGCCTTGGCGAGGCCCGGCCCGATCGCCGCGGCGACGTCGGCCGGGGTCGAGCCCTCGGGCATTTCGCGCACCGAGCCGTCGGGAAGCCTGATCTGGAACATTGCGGACATGGCCAGCGCATGTAGCGGGGCATTGGCTCCCCCTCAACCACTCGCTCGATGCAAAGCGAACTTGACACTGCTGAATTCGTTATGTAAAGGTAGCTTTACGTAAAGACAATGGAGCTTGATATGAACGAGGCAGCACGGAATGGTGAAACAGGCCGCGGCAGGCTGATTGCCCTGGTCATTGCCGAGGCAGTGGTTCTCTTTGCAGCGGCGGCGGCCATGATCCTCTTCGACCTCGGCTGGGCCGGCGCGATCGGCATGGCCGTGCTTATCGCCGTTTTCACGATCACCCTGTTTCGTGCCGGAGAAGAAAGGGCGCGGGCCACGGGCAGTTTCTCGCCGGCCATGGGCCGCTACAACCGACGGCTGCTGGCCGCCGGCGGCATTTATGTCGTCGGTCTGTTCGGCGCGATCTGGGCCAACGACACGCTCCAGGCTGACGGCGCCCTCGCCTTCCTCTTCGCCTTTGCGCCGTCGGTCGGCGTGTTGACGATGGTTTGGGCGATGGGCCGCCTCCTTTCCGAGGAAACGGACGAGTATCTGCGCTTCAGGCTGGTGCGCTCGTCCCTATTCGGGCTCGGCACCTTGCTGACCTTGGCGACAGTCTGGGGCTTCTTCGAGCAATTCGACCTTGTCCCGCACGCCCCGACCTGGCTTGCCGTCCCGGTCTTTGCACTCGGCCTGGGCTTTGCCAATTGCACGCGCTGGGGACGGATGTGAACAACCGCTTGAGGGTCTTGCGCGCGGAGCGCAACTGGAGCCAGCTGGACCTGGCGGAGCGGCTCGGCGTGTCACGGCAGAGCGTCAATGCCATCGAGACCGGAAAGTACGACCCGTCGCTGCCGCTCGCCTTCCGAATCGCCGAATTGTTCGGCCTGGCCATTGAGGACGTCTTCGCCTCCCCCAGCCGGCACAGCTCGAAGGCGGTCTAGGCCGGGGTCAGCGCGAGCCCAGGGGGATCGGAATGCCCGGGGCCGCGAATTCGAAGGCCCCGGGGATTGGCATCCTGCGCGATTCCGCCGGATCGTTTAGCGGCTGCCCTTGGAAGCTGAGTGTGGCGCTGGCCCAGGCCTCGCCCATCCGCCCACCGATGATATGGCCGTCGGCGATGGCCAGCTGGACGCCGCCGAAATTGGCGCTGACGGCAAAGCCGAACTCCAGCTCGACGCACGGGCAGGAGCCGATGGTGACCGCGATCACGGGCTTGAATTCCCGGCTGAAGTCGTGGGCGCCGACCTCGACGATCGACTGCTCGCCGGCCGGGTGCTTGGCCGGGTCGGCGAACTCGGCGAGCAGGTCAGCCTCGGCCCAGCCCTTGGCGACCATTTCCATCACGTCGCAATCGAGCACTTGCCCCAAAGCCTGATCGAGCCGGGAGCCGACATAATCCCAGGCCAGCTTCATCCCGCCGATTTCCTGATTTTCGCAAAGCCTCGATCGCGCCTGCTCACCGATCGAATCGATTCGCGCCGGCAACAAGTCGCGCAGCTTCAGATGGTCAGCCACGTCCGGTCCCGGTTTCCAGTCGCCCGCGAATCGAAATCCGCGGTCCGGCGAAGCGCAGGGGTACCCGGTGGCCGCCGGACCCTGGCTCGAGCCGTGGGGACAAAGCGAGCAAGCCACGCGTGCGCGACAGCATCCGTTGCCGCCGCACGGCCATGGCGAGGGCACCCGCCAGCGCGGCGGCGGCCAGGACCAGCGCTAGCAAGCCGGCCGAGCCCAATCTCCATCCCTGCCAAAGGTAGGACTCGGCTGTCCTTGCTTCGGAGGCTGATTGTCGGGCGCTCGCTTTCTCCGGTGGACCGACCGTTACCGGCGTCGGTGGCGATGCGAAGCCCGGGCCGAGGACCTGGCCAGGGTCCGGAACTGGCGCAGCTGCTGCTTCGGCCAGGCCAGGCGCGGGTTGGATGGCTGGCGGCGGGTCGATCTCCGCCGGCGAGGCCGGCTTGGGCAGGACCGGCACGATGGCGGCTTTGGGCCGAGGTGCCGGGGCGATCGTGGGGACAGGCGCGGCGATGACTGGCGCGGCGACCGGCACGGGACGCGGCTCGGCCGGCGCCGCGCTTGGGCCTGCGGGTAGAACGGCCGGCTCGACCGGTGCCGGCGCGGGCGGCGGTGCCGGTTTCGGCGGTGGCTTGACCACCGATTTGACCAGGCCCTTGATCAGGCCGCCGACATCGATCTCCACGCCCCCCGCCGAGCCCGAAGAGTCACCCGATTGCGACGTCTCCCTGGGAGGAGTGGGAGCGCCGGCGGCACTTGTCGTGCCCGGCTGCGCCGCCGCCGCCGATGCCATCGCCGCCAGGGCCAAGCCGATCCCTGCCCGCATCCCCAAGCCTCCCAACCACCATCACCTGCTTTTTCACGGCGGCTGTCAACCGCCGGGCGAGGCTTTCCGGCTGGGCGACGACCCGCGGGGCTTTCAGCGGCGCCATGAGCGCCCTATGGGCCTGCGCATGAGCACTATTCCCAAGCCAGAGCCGGCGCCGCTCGCCTATTTCGACCCTGGCGACGGCCGCCGCATCGCCTATCGCCTGCGCCCCGCCAACCCGCAGGTGAAGGGCCCGACCCTGATGTTCCTGCCGGGCTATGCCTCCGACATGGATGGAACCAAGGCGAGCGAGATTGACGTCTTCGCGGCGATGGCCGGGCTGGCCTATTTGCGGCTCGACTATTCGGGGACAGGGTCGTCCGGCGGCGATTTTGCCGAAGGCACGCTCGACCGCTGGCTCGACGAGGTCGTCTCCGCCATCGATATGGTCGCCGAGGGGCCGGTGCTGCTGATCGGTTCGTCGATGGGAAGCTGGCTGGCGCTGCACGCCGCGCTCAGGCGGCCAGACCGGGTCAAGGCGGTAGTCGGCATCGCCGCGGCGCCTGACTCCACCGACTGGGGCATATCGCCGGACGAGCGGCAGTCGCTGGTCGAGACGGCCCGGTTCGAGCGGCCCAGCGCCGACGGTGGCCCCCCACAGGTCACCCATGCGCGGTTCGTTGCATCGGGAACGGCACTGCGCCTGCTGCACAATCCGATCCTGCTCGATTCCCCGGTGCGGCTCATCCACGGCGACAAGGATGAAGAGGTGCCGGTCGGAGTGCCGTTCAAGCTGCTCGATTCCCTCCATTCAGGCGATGTCCAGCTGTGCCTCATCAAATGGGGTGACCACCGGCTGTCGAAACCGCATGAGATCGAGACCATCGTGCGCACGATCGCCGTCCTTGCGGAGAAGATTGCATGATCCTGTTCGCCGCCGCCTTGCTCGCTGCTGCGCCGGGCGACGTTCTGCCCCCCGCGGCGATGCCCGATTCCACCTGCGAGGGACATCAGGGAGCCGAGAAGGCGGCCTGCCTGGCCGTCAATCGCCAGCTTACCGGCCGTTTCGCCGAGGCCGCCGCCCAGTTCGAAGCGGGCGCCGGCATGCTGAAGCCCGGAGATCCGGCCATTGACCGGATGCTGGCCGCGGCGGGCAACATGTGGATCGCGGCCGGGCAGCCCGGCAAGGCGGCGGTGGCGCTCGACAAGGCGCTGGCCGGCACCGGCCTGCTTGCCGAGCAGCGCGGCGAGGCCCTGCTCGACCGGGCGCGGGCCGCCGAGGCGCAGGGCAACCTCAGGCTCGCCAGGGCCAAGGTGACGGCGGCGAGCGAAACCATCGCTCGCGACCCGTTCCTCTGGTATTTTTCTGCCGCTCTGGCGATCCGCGAGCATGACCCGGCGACGGCCAAGCTGGCAATCGGGCGGGCCCTCGTCCTCGAGCCCAATGACCCGACCATATTGTTCGAGGCGGGCCACGTCTTTCACTTCGCCGGCGATGAGGCCAAGGCCCGCGAATATTGGAACCGCGCCGCGGCCGTCGACCCCAAGGGCAAGTCGGGCGACGCCGCCCGCCGGGCGCTGGCGATGATGGAGGTGCCGCTAACCGTCTCCGATCGGGTAACCAGCCAGCCCGTTGAAGGGGAGGCGGAGGACAAGAAGTGAAATTCCTCCATTCCATGATCCGGGTTTCCGACCCGGACGCCACCGTTCGCTTCTTCAAGCTGCTTGGCCTGGAAGAACGGCGGCGGATGGACAATGAGCAGGGGCGGTTCACCCTGATCTTCCTCGGCGTGCCCGGCGATGAAGGCGGCGAGGTCGAACTGACCCATAATTGGGACGAGGCTGGCTATGATGGCGGCCGGAATTTTGGCCACCTCGCCTACCAGGTCGACGACATTTACGAGACCTGCCAGCGACTGGCGGACGCCGGCGTCACTATCAACCGGCCGCCGCGCGACGGCCGGATGGCCTTCGTGCGCACACCCGACAATATCTCGATTGAGCTGTTGCAGAAGGGTGAGCGCAAGCCGCCGGTGGAACCCTGGGCGTCCATGCCCAATACAGGGCAATGGTGATGGCGAGCGGCTTCACCGTCGTCCCGGTGCCGGTGCTGAACGACAATTACGTCTGGCTGATCCACGACGAAGCGAGCGGCGAAACGGCGGCGGTGGACCCGTCGGTCGGGCCGCCGGTGCTCGAAGCCGCGCAAGCACGCGGTTGGCGGCTCACCCAGGTGCTCAACACCCACTGGCACCCCGACCATACGGGCGGGAACCAGGCGATCCACGACGCCACTGGGGCGCCGGTCACTGGCCCGGAAGAGGTCCGCCGGGTCTATCAGCCGGATCGGATCGTTGGTGAAGGCGATCGGATCCGCGTGGGATCGTGGGAAGCCCGGGTCTGGGATATTCCCGCCCACACCGCCGGGCATGTCGCCTTCCATTTCGAGGAGGCGAAGGCGGTCTTTGTCGGCGACACCTTGTTCGCGATGGGCTGTGGCCGCCTGTTCGAGGGCACCGCGGAACAGATGCACACAAATTTGCAGCGGCTTGCCGCGCTGCCCGATGAAACCCTGGTCTTCTGCGGCCACGAATATACGCTGGCGAACGCCCGCTTTGCCATCACCGTCGAACCCGAGAACCCGGCGATCGCAAGCCGACTCGGGCGAGTCGAGGCCGCTCGCCGTCGCGGCGAGGTCACCTTGCCGACGACAATCGGAGAGGAACGCGCCACCAATCCCTTCATGCGGGCGCCGGACACAGGGGAATTCGCCCGCTTGCGGCAGATGAAAGACAGCTTCGGTTAATCACAAAAGGCGCGTGATGCGTTATAGGGGATGAAGAACAGCCAAGGGGAAGCGACGATGCGCATCTTCATGCTTGCAGCCGGAATTGCCGGCTTGTGCGCCTGCGCCACGGCGAGCGAACCGGCCCAGCGATCGGCCAAGGCCCAGTCGACCTATGACCGCATGCTGGCCGGCAAGAGCCCCGGCAAGGCCGAAAAATGCCTTCCGACCTACCGGTCGAACGACATGACGGTGATCGACGACGACACCATCCTGTTCCGCGACGGCCGCACGACCTACGTCAACAAGCCGCTCGGCGGGTGCATGAACCTGACGCGAAGCGGAAGCGCGCTCGTGACCCGCAATATGGGGCCGCAATTGTGCCGCGGCGACCTGGCGACGGTGGTCGACAATACGTCCGGCATGTCGCTCGGCGCCTGCGCGCTTGGCGATTTCGTGCCCTATCGGCCAAGCTGAGGCTTAGCGCTTGTAGAGCGCGTCCAGCCGCTCCCCGTAAGCGGCGCGAATGACGTGCCGCCGGATCTTCATTGACGGCGTCAGCTGCTCGTTCTCGACCGTAAACGCAGCGTCGGCGAGGATGAAGCGGCGAACCTTTTCGGTGACCGACAATTCGGCGTTCACTCGGTCGACCGCCTGGGCAAGGCGTTGCTGCAGGTCGGGTGAGTCGGCGAACTCCGCCTCGGGCACAAGCAGGCCGACCAGATAGGGGTGGCGATCGCCGTAGACCATCGCCTGGGCGATTTCCGGCTGCAGGGTCAACATGCCCTCGACCCGCTGCGGCGACACGTTGTCGCCCTTGTCGAGCACGATCAGGTCCTTCTTGCGGTCGGTGATGACGATCCGGCCCTTCCTGTCGAGATGGCCGACATCACCGGTCGCCAGCCAACCGTCGTGCAGCACCCGCGCCGTTTCTTCAGGGTTGCGCCAATAGCCGTGCATGACGTTCTCGCCGCGCACCAGGATCTCGCCATCGTCGGCGATGCGGACCTCGGTGTTGAGCAATGGCGGACCGACGGTTTCCATGCGGATGCCGGCCTTGGGCCGGTTGCAGCTGATCACCGGCCCGGCCTCGGTCTGCCCATAGCCCTGCAGCATCGGCAAGCCCATGGCCTGGAAGAACAAGCCGACATCGGTGTTGAGCGGAGCTCCCCCCGATACCATCGCCTTCATCCTGCCGCCGAACTTGTCCTTCACTTTCTTGCGCAGGGTCAGCGACAATATGCCGTCCATCGGCAGGTCGAGCGGATTGCTTTTTCCGGCGTAGCGCTTCGTCTCGATGGCGATGGCGCGGTCCATCAGATAGGCCTTGAGGCCCCCGTCCTTCTCGATCGCCTTCATGATCTTGGCGCGCAGCATCTCGAACAGGCGCGGCACGACGACCATGATCGTCGGCTTCACCTCCTCGATGTTGGCGGCCAGTTTCTCGAGGCTTTCGGCGTAGTAGATCTCGGCGCCGAGCGCGACCGGGAAGTGCTGGCCGCCGGTATGTTCATAGGCATGGCTAGCGGGCAGGAAGGAAAGAAACACCTCCTCGTCCCAGCCGAAGTCGTTGGCGATGATGTCGATGCAGCCTTCGACATTGTGCAGGATCATGCCGTGATGCTGCTGGACGCCGCGCGGAGCGCCGCCGGTGCCGCTGGTGTAGATCAGGCAAGCCAGGTCGCTGCGTCCGACCTCGTCGGCGGCGGCCGCCGTTGCGCCGATGTCGGCCGGCCCGTCGACCAGCTCCACCCAATGATGGAATTGGGCGACGTCCTGGGTCTGGCCGGTGCGAATGTCCTCCATGCCGATGATGTGATGGCATTCGGACGCGAACATCACTGCCGGCACCAGCGTCTTGGCCAGCTTCTGGGTCGAGACGATCACGGCGCGGGCGGCGCTGTTTCCGAGGATGTGCTGGTGATCGCGGGTGGTGTTGGTGGTGTAGGTCGGCACCGTCACGCAGCCGGCGGCCATGATGCCAAGGTCGGCGATCAGCCATTCCGGCCGGTTTTCGCTGACCAGCATGACGCGGTCGCCCTTGTCGAGCCCGAGCTGCCGGAGGCTGGCGGCGAGCGCCGCCACCTGCCGCGCCGACTCGTTCCAGCTGATCGGCTTCCACTGCCCGCCCTGCTTGGCCCAGAGGAAGGGCTTGTCGCCCTTTTCCCTGGCGCGCGCGAAGAACATGGTGACGAGGTTTGGAAAATGTTCGAGCTGCAGGGTCATTCCACTCCCCCCGGAATGCACGCCTCTTAGCCGATCCGCGCTCCGGTGCCACCCGCTTGGATGACGGGGCCGGCTCGGCTAGTCGAACCCGGATGCGCATGATCCGCCTGTTCGCCTGTCTCGTTGCCTGCATCGGCCTCGCCAGTTGCGCCACCGTCCCGCCGGCGGCGGCGAGCCGCGAGGAGCCGTTCGTCATCGCTGCCAATCCACTGGCGGCGCAGGCGGGGATCAAGGTGCTGGAGCGCGGCGGCAGCGCCGTCGATGCGGCAATCGCGGTGCAGGCAGTGCTCAGCCTGGTCGAGCCGCAAAGCTCCGGGCTCGGCGGCGGGGCGTTCCTGACGCATTACAATGCGAGCACCATGCGGATCAGCGTTTATGACGGGCGCGAGGTGGCGCCGGCGCAGGCCAGCGAGACGATGTTCCTGAAGGCCGACGGCACGCCCCTGCCCTTCGCCGAGGCGGTGGTCAGCGGCCGGGCGACCGGCGTGCCGGGCGTGGTGAAAATGCTCAGCCTGGCCCATGGCGACCACGGCCGCCTGCCCTGGGCGAGCCTGTTCGGCGCTGCCGAGCGCACCGCGCAGGATGGTTTCATCGTCAGCCCGCGGCTGGCGCGGATGATCGCCGGCAACTTCCCGCAAAACCGGCAGCCCGACACCGTCGCCTATTTCTCGCGGCCCGACGGCACGCGGCTCAAGGCCGGCGACCGGCTGGTCAACAAGCCCTATGCCGAATTCCTGCGCCGGCTGGCAGCTGAGGGGCCAAGCGCAATGTACGCGGGATCGACCGCCGCCAGGATCGTCGAGCGGACGCGGGCGGGGCCGCTCGGCGGATCGATGACGCTGGCCGACCTCGCCAATTACCGGCCAGTCAAGCGCGAGGCCCTGTGCCGCCCCTACCGGATCTATGTCGCCTGCACGCCGCCGCCGCCGTCGAGCGGGGTGGGCCTGCTGCAATTGCTGGCGATCCTCGAGCGCACCGACATCGACCGGCGCGGCCCGGCCGATCCGCAGACCTGGTTCCTGTTCGCGCAAGCCAGCCGGCTGATGTACGCCGACCGCGACCGATATGTCGCCGACCCGGCCTTCGCCAGCGTGCCGATGGAGGGCCTGCTGGCGCCGGCCTATGTTGCCGAGCGGGCGAAGTTGATCGGGACCAGCGCAGGCCCGCCACCCGCCGCAGGCACGCCGGCCGGAGCGATGGTCGCGGGCAGGGACAATAGCCTGGAGCCGGTCGGCACGTCGCACTTCATCATCCGCGACGCGGCCGGCAATGTCGTGTCGATGACGACGACGGTCGAGTCCATTTTCGGGTCCGGCCGGATGGTCGACGGCTTCTTCCTCAACAACCAGATGACCGATTTCGCCTTTACGCCACGCGACGCGGAAGGCCGGCCGGCGGCCAATGCCGTCGCTCCGGGCAAGCGGCCGCGCTCGTCGATGACGCCGCTGATCCTGCTCACCCGTGACGGCCGCTTCGCCGGCGCCTTCGGTTCGGCCGGCGGCAATTCCATCCTCGCCTTCGTCGCCAAGTCGGTGGTCGCAGCAGTGGACTGGAAGATGCCGGTCAGCCAAGCCATCGCCACGCCGAACCTGGTCGCGCGCGGGGCCAATTTCCAGGGCGAAATCAACAAGTTCGCTCCGGGCGTGCTGGAAGGTTTGAGGGCCAGGGGAATCGAGCTGAAACCGGGCCAGGGCGAGGACAGCGGCGTCCATGGGGTGATGATCCGCGACGGCAGGATCGACGGCGGCGCCGACCCGCGCCGCGAGGGCGTGGTGCGGACCCTGCCGCGCCCGCGCTAGCGCTCGCCGCCGACCGCCTCGGCAATACTTGCGAAGCCTTCGCGCGCCAGCCTCTCGGTCAGGCCGGCGGCGATCCGGCGGGCGATCCCCGGCCCTTCGTAGATCATGGCCGAATAGAGCTGGACGAGGCTGGCGCCGGCGCGGATGCGGGCCCAGGCGTCGTCGGCGCTGGCGATGCCGCCGGCGGCGATGAGCGGGATGGCGCCGCCGCTGGCCGAACGGAAACGGCGCAACGCATCCAGAGCCAGGGCCCTGAGCGGCTCGCCCGACAGGCCGCCCGCCTCGCCGCCAAAGCGTGACTTGAGGGGTGGGCGCGACACCGTCGTGTTGGCGACGATGATGGCGTCGACGCCGTGCTGGATGGCAACGCGGACGATCTGGTCCGGCTCCCCCTCGCCCAGGTCCGGCGCGACTTTCAGAAAGACCGGCGGGCCGCCGACGGCGCGCGCCTCGCCGACGGCGCCGAGCAAGGCGCGGAGCGCGCCTTCGTCCTGCAACTGGCGAAGGCCGGGCGTGTTGGGGGAGCTGATGTTGACGGTCAGGTAATCGGCCACCGGCGACATGGCGCGGACGCCGGCGACATAGTCCGCGATTCGGTCCGGGCTATCCTTGTTGGCGCCGATGTTGACGCCGACAATGCCGCGCGAGCGGTCGCGGCTTGCCAGCCGTGCCAGCGCATCGGCCTGGCCGCGGCTGTTGAATCCAAGGCGGTTGATGATCGCGCGGTCCTCGGCAAGGCGGAACAGGCGTGGGCGGGGATTGCCGGCCTGGGGTTGCGGGGTCAGCGTCCCGACCTCGACGAAGCCGAAGCCGAGTCCGAGCATGGCGTCGGCGACCTCGGCGTCCTTGTCGAAGCCGGCGGCGAGGCCGACCGGCGAGGGAAAGCCGAGGCCGGCGATGCTCGTGGTGAGGGACGCGGGAAAGGCCGGCGGCCGCCGCCGGGGCATCAGCTTCAGCGCGGCGATGGTCAGGCCATGCGCCCGCTCCGCATCGAGGCGGAAGATCAGCGGGCGAATGAGCCGGTACGTGTTCATGGACCCCCGTCGTCATGCTGAACTTGGTTCAGCATCCATGCTGTCGACCACACCGCACTTCACGAAAATGGACCCTGAAACAAGTTCAGGGTGACGCAAGGGGTGATGATCGTTAGTCCGCGGATAGCCGAAAGGACCCGAGTTGAAGCACCTTATCCTCATCGCCTCTTTGCTGCTGGTCGCCGCCTGCGCGTCGAAGCAGGTCGATCCTTTGCTCATCCCGCCGGAAGCCAACGTCGAGGCCAATTCCACCTCCTGAGGTTGAGTTTTCGGGGCAAGAAGCCTAAATCGGACTGGAAAGCTCCGATTAGATGAGACTCACGCACCTTGCCGACTATGCGGTCGTGCTGATGACCGCCGCCGCCCGCCGCGAGCCGGGGGGACGGCTGAGCGCGACGGAGCTTGCCACCGAGACCGGCGTGCCGCTGCCGACCGCGCAGAAGCTGATGGGCCTGCTCGCCAATGCCGGCTTGCTCGCCAGCATGCGCGGCCAGGGCGGCGGCTTCTCGCTCAGCCGCGACGTCGCCGACATCAGCCTTGCCGACATCGTCGAGGCGGTCGAAGGGCCGTTCGTCATGACGCAATGCGCCGACGGGGTGAACCACGCCTGCCTGCTCGACGCCCATTGCCGGGTGAAGCCGCACATGGGGATCATCGGCGAGCGGGTGCGCGGCGCGCTGGGCGCGGTCAGCCTGCAGGAGCTGGCCCGATGAACGAGGCCGTCAAGAACCGCGAGATCAAGGAAAAGATCGCCCAGGATTATGAATGGGGCTTCTCGAGCGACATCGAGCAGGAGTTCGCGCCCAAGGGCCTCAATGAGGACACGGTCCGCTTCATCTCCGCCAAGAAGCAAGAGCCCGAGTGGATGCTCGAGTGGCGGCTGAAGGGCTATCGCGCCTGGCTGGAGATGGAGGAGGTCGACTGGGCCAAGCTCGACATTCCGCACATCGATTACCAGGATGCCTATTATTACGCCGCGCCCAAGGCCAAGCCGAAGCTCGGCAGCCTCGACGAGGTCGATCCGGAAATCCTGCGCGTCTATGAAAAGCTCGGCATCCCGATCGAGGAGCAGAAGGTGCTCGCCGGGGTCGAGGGCGCGCGCAAGGTCGCGGTCGACGCGGTGTTCGACAGCGTGTCCGTCGCCACGACGTTCCGCGAGGAACTGAAGAAGGCCGGGGTCATCTTCCTCTCCATTTCCGAGGCGATCCGCGAATATCCCGAGCTGGTTCGCAAATACCTCGGCTCGGTGGTGCCGCAGCGCGACAATTACTTCGCCTGCCTGAACAGCGCGGTCTTTTCCGATGGCACCTTTGTGTACGTCCCCGAGGGCGTCCGCTGCCCGATGGAACTCAGCACCTATTTCCGCATCAACGCCGAGAACACCGGCCAGTTCGAGCGCACCCTGATCGTCGCCGACAAGGGCAGCTATGTCTCCTACCTCGAAGGCTGCACCGCGCCGATGCGCGACGAGAACCAGTTGCACGCGGCGGTGGTCGAGATTTTCGCCCATGAGGACGCGGAGGTGAAATATTCCACCGTCCAGAACTGGTATCCGGGCGACGCCGAAGGCAAGGGCGGCATCTTCAATTTCGTCACCAAGCGGGCGCTCTGCTCGGGCGACCGCTCGAAAGTCAGCTGGACCCAGGTCGAGACCGGCAGCGCGATCACCTGGAAATATCCGAGCTGCATTTTGAAAGGCGAAGGCAGCGTCGGCGAATTCTATTCGGTGGCGCTGACCAACAACCGCCAGCAGGCCGACACCGGCACCAAGATGGTGCACATCGGCGCCAACACACGCTCGACGATCATCTCCAAGGGCATCAGCGCCGGGCGCAGCAACAACACCTATCGCGGGCTGGTGCGCGTGCTGCCGCGCGCCGAGAACGTCCGCAACTTCACCCAGTGCGACAGCCTGCTGCTCGGCAGCGAATGCGGCGCCCACACCGTGCCCTATATCGAGGTCAAGAACCCGACCGCGACCATCGAGCATGAAGCGACGACCTCGAAGATCAGCGAGGACCAATTGTTCTACGCGATGAGCCGCGGGCTGGACCAAGAGGCGGCGGTCGCCCTGATCGTCAACGGCTTCGCCCGCGAGGTGCTGAAGCAGCTGCCGATGGAGTTCGCGGTCGAGGCGCAAAAGCTGCTGGGGATCAGCCTTGAGGGGAGCGTGGGATGAGTAGCATTGGACTTTGGATGCTGTTGTCCGTCCAACCAGCGGCAACGGCGAGTGCGCCCGCGGGGACGGTTACTGTCCAGCAGAGTCTTACCATTCCTGATGAGATTGCCCCGGCGATAATCATTTATCTCAACTGCCTCACCTCTAGCCAAGGTGTGCCGCTGTTCAACGAACGCGGGGAGGCCATGGAACGTGTTGTCGCGAAGGGCGATGATTGCACCGCTCACAGGAAAGAGGCCGCAAGCAAAGCTGACTGGATGCTCAGGCAGTACACCAACCGCTCACGCAAAGAGCGGCGCCAACTTATCGAGAACACGCTGGACTCACTTGATAAATCCATGCCGCGCTACCCGGCACCACAGCCAGGAGCGAAGCCCGATGCTCAAGATTAAAGACCTCCACGCGACTGTCGCCGGCAAGCCGATCCTGAACGGGCTGACCCTTACCGTCCCAACTGGCGAGGTGCATGCGATCATGGGGCCGAACGGCGCCGGCAAGTCGACGCTGGCCTATGTGCTCGGCGGGCGGCCGGGGTATGAGGTGACGGAAGGGTCGGTGCGGTTCGCAATCAACCGTCACCCCGGCCTTGAGCCGGGGTCAGCCTTTTCTTCCGACGCCAGCGAAGAAGGCAGGCGGATCCCGGGTCAAGCCCGGGATGACGAGGGAGGGTTGGACCTGCTCGCCCTCGAGCCGCACGAGCGCGCCGCGGCGGGGTTATTCCTCGGCTTCCAATATCCGGTCGAAATCCCCGGCGTTTCGATGCTGCAGTTCATCCGCGAGAGCCTCAACATGCAGCGCCGGGCGCGCGGCGAGGCGGAGCTGTCGGGCGCCGAGTTCATCAAGCTGGCCCGCGCCGAAGCGGCCGAGCTGGGCATGGACGCGGAGATGCTCAAGCGGCCGGTCAACGTCGGCTTTTCCGGCGGCGAGAAAAAGCGGTCGGAAATGGTGCAGATGGGCATCATGCGGCCGCGCTTCGCCGTGCTCGACGAAACCGACAGCGGGCTCGACATCGACGCGCTGCGTACCGTCGGCGCCGGCATCAACCGCATCATGCGCGCGCCCGACAAGGGCGTGCTGCTGATCACCCATTACCAGCGGCTGCTCGACTATGTGCAACCGGACAAGGTGCACGTTCTGTCGAAGGGCCGGATCGTGCGCAGCGGCGGACCAGAACTGGCGCAGGAGCTGGAGCGCGAAGGCTATACGGAGGCGGCGGTATGACTCCCCTCACCTTTAAGGGAGGGGCAGGGGTGGGGCGCAGTCGCGCGCGCTCGATGCGCGTGCGAATGCTGCTTCGCGGGCATCGAGCCCGCTCATCCGCCACCCACCCCTGCACCCCTCCCTTGAAAGGGAGGGGAAGATGACCTTCCCGACCCGCAAGCTGGAAGCCTATCGCTATGCCGACATCGACGCTTTGGCGTCGGTGTGGGAGCAGCTTGCGCCGCCGGAAATTGTGCAAATTGCTGCGCAGCAAAAGCTGCAGCAAATCTGGCTGCCGAGCGGCGGCGACATCGAAGTCCGCCGCGCCGAAATCACGCTGGAAGCGGGCGCGGAATTGTCGCTGTTCGCGCTCAACACCGCGCGCGATTATGGCCGCATCGAACTTGAGGTGACACTGCGCGAGGGCGCGCGCTTTTCGCTCAATGCGGCGAACATCGGCACTGACACGTCGACACTCGAAATTGTCACCATTGTCCGTCACGACAAACCTTCGGCCGTCTCCCGCCAGACGGTGCGCAGCGTGCTCGGCGGCAAGGCCGTGGGGTCCTATCTCGGCAAGGTGGCGGTGGCACGCGACGCGCAGCACAGCGACGGCGAGCAGTCGGTGAAGGCGGTGCTGCTCGACCGCGGCGCGACCGCCAATTGCAAGCCCGAGCTGGAGATCTACGCCGACGACGTGAAGTGCGCGCATGGCGCCAGCGTCGGCGAGCTCGACGCCAACCAATTGTTCTATGCCATGTCGCGCGGGCTCGACCCGGCGGCGGCGAAGGCGCTGCTGCTCGAGGGTTTCGTCATGGGTCTGTGGGACGAGGCCGCGGACGGCGAGGCGATCCGCGAGGCGGCGCGCGCGACGTTGAAGGCAGTGACGGCATGAACGTCGCCGCCAAAGTGACCCCGGCCCTGTCGGTGCGCGGCGAGTTCCCCGCCATCGCCGGCTGGCATTATCTCGACAGCGCGGCGACGGCGCAGAAGCCGCAAAAGGTGATCGACGCCATCACCCGCGGTTACGACCGCGACTATGCGACGGTGCACCGCGGCGTCTACGAACGCTCGGCGGTGATGACGCAGGCCTATGAGGATGCGCGTGCCGCGGTGGCGGGCTTCCTCGGCGCCAGGTCGCCCAACGAGATCATCTTCACCCGCAACGCGACCGAGGCGATCAACCTGGTCGCGGCGGTGCTGCCGAAAGAGGGACGCGGGCGCGTCCTGCTCAGCCAGCTCGAGCATCATTCGAACATCGTTCCCTGGCAGCTGGCCGGGTACGCGGTCGATGCGGTGCCGGTCACCGCCGACGGGCAGATCGACCTCGACGCCGCCGAGCGGATGATTTCCGACCAGCACCGGGTGGTCGCCTTTGCCCATGTGTCGAACGTCCTGGGCTCGATCCTCGATGCGAAGCGCGCGGCCGCGATCGCGCATGGCAAGGGCGCGCTGTTCCTGCTCGACGGCTGCCAGGCGGCGCCGCGAATCCCGGTCGATGTCGGCGACATCGGCTGCGACTTCTATGCCTTGTCGGCGCACAAATTGTACGGCCCGACCGGCATCGGCGCCTTGTGGGGGCGCGGCGATTTGCTCGACGCCCTGCCGCCCTACCAGGGCGGGGGCGCGATGATCGACAGCGTCACTTTCGAGAAGTCGACCTTCGCGCCGCCGCCGCAGCGCTTCGAGGCGGGCACGCCGCACATCGTCGGCGCCGTCGGCTTCCACGCCGCCATCGACTGGGTCAGCGCCATCGGCCTCGACGCCATCCACGCCCACGAAAGCGCGCTGGTGCGCGAATGCCGCGAAGCGCTACGGCAAGTCGACGGCGTGACCCTGTTCGGGCCGGAGGACAGCGCCGGCATCGTCAGCTTCGCGGTGCAAGGGGTTCATCCCCACGACATCGGCACCATATTGGACGACGAAGGCGTCGCCATCCGCGCCGGCCACCATTGCGCCCAGCCATTGATGGCGGTGCTGGGCGTGCCGGCGACGGCGCGGGCGAGCTTCGCGGCGTTCAGCGATTCCTCGGACATCGCGGCGCTGGTCAAGGGCATCGACAAGGTGAAGCGGATTTTCGGGTCATGATGGGCGAGGAAAAGAAGATCGCGGTGGAAAAGGTCGACCATGTCGATGCGCCGCCGCGCGCCCGGGTGACGCCGGACTTCGAGCGCAAGCGCGACTATCTCGCCGGCTTCCTGGCCGAGCAGCCGAAGGACGAGCCGGCGTCGAACAACGCGCTGGTCGACGCGGTGGTCGAGGCGCTGAAGTCGATCTACGACCCCGAGATCCCGGTCGACATCTACGAGCTTGGCCTGATCTACGACGTCGCCATCAGCGACGACGGCGACGCGGTCGTCACCATGACGCTGACGACGCCGCACTGCCCCGTCGCCGAATCGATGCCGGGCGAGGTCGAGCTCACCGTGCTGTCGGTGCCGGGCATCCGCGACGCCGAGGTCAAACTGGTCTGGGACCCGCCCTGGGACCCGAGCAAGATGAGCGACGAGGCCCGGCTAGAATTGGGGATGCTGTGAACAAGCCCGCAAAAGTCCGCCCCGCGGCGATCGTCCTGACCCCGGCGGCCGAAGCGCGCATCGCCGAGCTGATGGCCAGGGCCCCGGCCGGCGCCATCGGCGTCAAATTGTCGACGCCGCGGCGCGGCTGTTCGGGCCTTGCTTACTCGGTCGACTACGTGACGGAAGAAAATGCCTTCGACGAGAAGATCGCGACGCCGGGCGGCGCTTTCTATGTCGACGGCGGGTCTTTGCTCTACCTCGTCGGCTCGACCATGGATTGGGTCGAGGACGATTTCGCCGCCGGCTTCACCTTCGCCAACCCCAACGCCAAGGGCGCCTGCGGCTGCGGCGAAAGCTTTACCGTTTGATCGTCCGCGCCGTCACCGACGCCGACCACCCGGCCTGGGCGGCGATGCGTACCCGGCTGTGGCCCGATGCCGACCCCAAGGAACTGGAAAGCGAGCTCGCCGGCCTGTTCGCCCTCGATCCGCCCTACACGGTCTATATCGCCGAGGATGATGGCCGACAGATCGGCTTCATCGAATTGTGGGTGCGCAGCTACGCCGAGGGCGGGCCGCCGGAACCTTCCGCCTATGTCGAGGGCCTGTGGGTCGAACCCGGCCATCGCCGGTCCGGCGTGGCGACGGCCCTGCTGCGCGCGGCTGAGGACTGGGCCCGCGGCAAGGGCTTCAGATGGCTCGGCTCCGACGCCGAGGCGCGCAACACCGACAGCCATGCCTGGCACAAGGCGGCCGGTTTCAAGGCGGTCGAGCAGCTGGTGGTGTTCGGCAAGGCGCTGAAATAATCCGGCGTACGTGCTATGGATTCGCCCGCTCCATTCGAACGGGGGAATGGTCATGCAACGCAGCCTCAACATGGTCTACGCCTTGGTCGCCTATGCGATCTTCTTCGCGACGTTCCTGTACCTGATCGCCTTCGTCGGCAATATCGCGGTGGTCCCGCGAACGGTCGACATCGGGCCGGCCGCGCCGAGGGCGACCGCGCTGGTGATCGACGTCGCCCTCATCGCCCTGTTCGGCATCCAGCACAGCGTCATGGCCCGGCAGAGCTTCAAGCGGGCCTGGACCCGGTTCGTCCCCTGGCCGGCGGAGCGCAGCACCTATGTGCTGCTGGCCAGTGCCGCCCTGATCGTCCTGTTCGCCTTCTGGCGGCCGATCGAAGGGACGGTCTGGTCGGTCAACGACCCGTTGGGCGAGACCATCCTCTGGGCCCTTTTCGCGCTCGGCTGGGCAATCGTGCTGCTCACCACGTTCCTCCTCAACCATTTTGAACTGTTCGGGCTACAGCAGGCCTGGTTCCACCTGCGCGGGCGCAAGGCCGACCCCCCCGAGCTGCGCCAGCCCTTGTTCTACAAATGGGTCGCGCACCCGCTCTATTCGGGTTTCTTTCTCGCCTTCTGGGCGACGCCGCACATGAGCTACGGGCACCTGCTGCTCAGCCTCGGCATGTCGGCCTACATGCTGATCGCCATCGGCTATGAGGAACGCGACCTCACCGACCTCTACGGCGAGGAATACACCCGCTACCGCAGCGGCGTCGGCATGCTCCTCCCGTGGCCGCGCAAGCGCAGCGGCTAGAAGCCCAAGGTGAAACGGATCGCGCCGCCGACGTCCGTGTCTGCCGAACGGCTGTGGCCGGGCTGACGGCGGGCGAAAAGATTCCCGCCGAGCCAGCCGCCGCCGACTGCCGTGGAATAGCTCAACTCTGCATCCACTTCGCGGCCGCTAGGGCTGAACGACAACGTGGACCAGCTCATCGTCGCCGATTCCGTCTCATAACTGTAGGAAGTCGGCAACAGCATGCCGATGCCGCCCCTTTCGATCCGCAGCGGTTGGGCCAGTCGCAAGCCAATGCGATCATCGCCCCGCAGCAGGCCCAGCTTCTGCAGATCGAAGGCATAGGCGGCGCTCTGGAAAGCGCCGCCATTGAAAGTCGTCCAGCCGCGCCTACCGCTAAACGTTGCGATCAGCCCGTTGCCCAATTGCCGGCGCGCTTCCAGGTCGAGGAACAGGGTCTCCGAACCGCCGCCGCCGAACGCTTCGCCGAGGCGGCCGCCGAGAACGGTACGCTTTTCTTCCAGCTTCGAGATTCCCGCCGACAACCAGGTCTTGCCAAAATCGCGGTCAAAGGCGACGCTCGTCCAGCGATAAGACGCGCCTGCCGCCCCCGCCTGCACGTCCCGCCATACCTCGCCGGCTTCGGAACCGACGGTCATGGCGACCGGACCCAGGTTGCGGCGAAGCGCCATGCTCGTCCCGCGCCTGGCGGCGAAACCCGGCTCGCCACTGATGTCGCGAGCGATCAAAAAGGCTCCAGCTTCGGCGCCCGACAGGCGGCGCTCCAGCGCCTTCGCACCTTCGGAGATGCCGAACGCCACGGCGGTCTTGCGGTCGAGCCGCGCAACGGCGGCGCCGGCGACCAGACGCGCCCTGCGCGCGTCCTCGGGCCCGATACCGAACCGTTCAACTTCGAGCACGCCATTGGCCTGCGGGCGTTCGGCGACAGTCATCGCTATGCTCAGTGGACCAACTGAAACGGTCGAAGCGCGGACCGTATTGCCGCCGTCCAGCGCCCGTTGCAGCGGCCGGTCGGCCGCGGTTGCGCGCAACGACTTCGCCAGATCCATGGTAAAGGCGCGCGAGTAACCATCGAGGATGATCACGCCCAGCTTGCCGTTGATCAGGTCGCCATCACCGGCAGCCGGCGGCAGGTCGCCGCTGGTGTCCTCACCGACTTCGACCGCACTGGCAGCAACCATCGTCGGGCCCTGTGGCTGGAAGGCGCGCGCAAGGTTCAGGCGGCCGCGCCCGTAGGTGCCGTCAGTGCCGACCGCGCCGAGGTCATCGGCCGTCGTGAACAACAGGTTGAGGATCTGGCTTGCCGTGAGGTTCGGGAAGGCTTGGGCGAGAAGGGCGACGGCGCCGGTGACGACCGGCGCGGACAGGCTGGTACCGGAGAACAGGGTCGGCGTTCCATTCTGGTCGAATGTCAGAGTGCGATAGCCCAGTGCCATAAGATAGTTCTGGGCGCCGCTTCCCGCCTGGTTCGAAAAGGTCGAAATGACGTTCAGGTTCGTGCCGCCACTGCCGTCGTTGATGCCGACCGAGCCCGCGATGATGACGTTCGACGGGAAATTCTGGGCAGGGATCAACGCCAGCGGGTCGGGGTTCGCCGAGGAATCGTTGCCGGCCGAAATCACCAGGATCATCCCGGCGTCTACTGCGCGCTGCATGGCGTTGAGCAACGTCGAGTTCGGTGGCGTTCCGCCCAGCGACAGGTTGACGACCCTGGCGCCGGCCAGGCGCGCCGCATCGATGCCCGCGGCAATCGCCGAATCGTAGAAAGCGCATCCGTCCTGGCTGGAGCAGCTGCCGGGGTCATCCGTGCGCAGCGCAACGATCGTGGCATTGAAGGCGACGCCATGAATCTGCAGATCGTTCTTGGCCGCCGCGGCAACACCGGCGATCGCGGTTCCGTGCCCGTCCACGTCGCCTATTCCGCGATTGCCCCCGGTGACGTCCGCCGAGGCCGGGTCAATCCGGCCGGCAAATTCGATCAGAGTCGAATTGATGCCGGTGTCGACAATGCCAATCTTTATGCCTTGCCCGGTGGCGCCCGCCGAATAAGCGGTAATCGCCCCATGCGAGCTGGCCCCGTTCGACGACCGGTACTCCGCCGTGTCGAATGTCGGGTTGGGGGTCGGCGTCGGGGTCGGCGTGGGCGTGGGCGTCGGAGTAGGGGTCGGAGTCGGGGTCGGGGTCGGGGTCGAATTGATTGGCGGGGCACCGCCGCCACCGCCGCAACCGCACGCCGACAGCATGAGGATGAGAGCACACCCGCTGGTCGCTAGAAGCCGCTTCGCCATCTCGTCCCCGCTCAAGCTATTGGAAATTATCGAATTTCCTTCGCATCTTATGCTTAACAAATCCTTTCGTTTTGATGAAGCGGAGTTTTGCGGCTAGGCGCATCGCCAGCCCATGGACCCGCGCTTCGCCCATATCCGCGACTGGATCTTCGATCTCGACAATTGCCTCTATCCGGCATCGGCGGGCCTGTTCGCGCTGATCGACGAGCGCATGGGCGCCTATATCCAGCGGCTGATGGACTGCGACGTCGCCGAGGCCAAGCGCATCCAGAAAGCGCATTTCCACGAGCATGGCACGACGCTCGCCGGATTGATGAAGGAATGCGACATCGACCCGCACCACTTCCTCGAGGACGTGCATGCGATCCCGCTCGACCGGGTCGCGCCGGACCCGCGGCTGGCGACGGGGCTGGCCCGCCTGCCGGGGCGCAAGTTCGTCTTCACCAATGGCGACGCGCCTTATGCCCGGCGGGTGCTGGAAGCAATCGGCGTCCATGAGCATATCGACGACCTGCACGACATCCACGCCAGCGAATTGCGGCCCAAGCCCGACCCGCATGGCTATGCCTTGCTTTGCGAACGCTTCGGCATCGAGCCGGCGGCGGCGCTGCTGGTCGAGGACATGGCGCAGAATCTGAAACCGGCCAAGGCGCTGGGCATGACGACGGTCTGGGTCGACAATGGCTCGGAACGCGGCGCGCACCTGGCCGAAGACGGCCATGTGGACCTGGTCATTGCCGACGTCGGCGAATGGCTCGAATCCATCCTAGGGGAAGCTGAATGAACCACCAGGCCATCGTCGATGCCGCATGGGGAGACCGCGACAGAATCGGCCCGCAAACCAAGGGCGAAGTCCGCCAGGCGGTCGATTCGGCGCTTGCCGCGCTCGACAGCGGCGAAGCGCGCATCGCCGAGCAGGCGGACGGCGAATGGCGGGTCAACCAGTGGCTGAAAAAGGCGGTGCTGCTGTCCTTTCGCCTGAACCCCATGGAGGCGATTTCCGGCGGGCCGGGCGGCGCCCACTGGTGGGACAAGGTGCCGTCGAAGTTCGCCGGCTGGGGCGAGAGGGAATTCGCCGCGGCGGCCTTTCGCGCCGTGCCCGGCGCCATCGTCCGCCGCGGCGCCTACATCGCCCCGGGCGCGGTGCTGATGCCAAGCTTCGTCAATATCGGCGCCCGCGTCGGCGAAGGCACGATGGTCGACACCTGGGCGACGGTCGGCAGCTGCGCCCAGATCGGCCGCAACGTCCACATCTCCGGCGGCACCGGCATCGGCGGGGTGCTCGAGCCGCTGCAGGCCGGGCCGGTGATCATCGAGGACGATTGCTTCATCGGCGCCCGTTCGGAGGTTGCCGAGGGAGTCATCGTCGAGCGGGGCGCGGTGCTGTCGATGGGCGTGTTCATCGGCGCCTCGACCAAGATCGTCGACCGCGCCTCGGGCGAAATCCTTTACGGCCGCGTGCCGGCCTATTCGGTGGTCGTCCCCGGCACCCTGCCGGCCAAGGACGGCGGCCCGAGCCTTGCCTGCGCGGTGATCATCAAGCGCGTCGACGAGCGCACCCGGTCCAAAACCAGCATCAATGAGCTGCTGAGGGACTAAGCAGGATTTTCGATAAGCGGCGCTTATCGGATTGGACTGGCGATTTGTTGGAATGGCGGGTCGCCGGTGCCTAGCTTGCGGGCATGGCAACCACGTCTTCCATCCTGTTTGGGCGCAAGCCGCGGGACGCGCCGCCCCAGCCGCCCGCCTATGCCGTACCAATGATCAACAGCGAGATGACCGGGCGCGAATGGGCGGTGCTGCTGTTCCTGGCAGTCGTCTGGGGCGGCGCCTTCCTGTTCATCGGGGTCGCCGTTCGCCACATCGAGCCGCTCACCTATGTCTGGCTGCGGCTGACGATCGCCGCTGGAGCGATGTGGCTGTTCCTGAGGCTCACGGGCGGCCGACTCGGCCTGCCGCGCGAAGTCTGGGGAACGATCCTGCTGCTGGCGCTGCTCAATAATGCCCTGCCCTTCACCCTGTTCGGTTGGGGCCAGACGCATATCGCCAGCGGCCTTGCCTCGATCCTCAATGCGACCACGCCCATCTGGGGCGTGCTCGTCGCCCATCTCTTCACCGCCGATGAGCGCATGACCCCGCGCAAGATCGCCGGCGTGCTGCTCGGCTTCGGGGGCGTTGCCACCATGATCGGGCCGGCCCTGCTGGCCGATGTCGGCATCAATGCCCTCGCCCAGCTGGCCTGCATTGCCGCGTCGATGAGCTATGCCCTTGCCGCCGTCTGGGCCCGTCGGTTCCGGCGCATGGGCCTGTCGCCGATGTCGGTTACCACCGGCCAGCTGACCGCGGGCGCGTTGATGATGCTGCCGATGGCGATGCTGGTCGATCAGCCGTGGGCGCAGCCGCTGCCGCCGCTGTCGGCCTGGGCCGCGATCGCCACCCTCGCCGTCCTCTGCACTGCCGTCGGTTATGTTCTCTATTTCCGGCTGATCGATTCGGCGGGCGCCACCAATGCCTTGCTGGTGACCCTCCTGGTGCCGCCATTCGCCATCCTGTTCGGCAGCCTGTTCCTGGGCGAAGTCCTGGCGCCGCAGGATTTCGCCGGGCTGGCGCTGATCGCGCTCGGCCTGGCGGCGATCGACGGCAGGCTGCTGCGCAAGCTTCGCCTTTACCAGGCGGTCACTTCGCCTCGCTGAGCAGCTTTTCCGCCTCGGCGCCGGTCCAGTCGAGGTCGCCGACGTAGCGCCAGACCTCGCGGCCTTCGGCGTCGAACAGGATGGTGGTCGGCATGACCTCGACCCCCAGCGCCCCGGACAAGGCCATCTTGTCGTCATGGTAGGCGCCGAGATGCTTGACACCGAGCTTTTCGAGGAAGGCCTTGACCGAACCCTGTGGCGCCATGTCCTGGCTGACGGCGATCACGCCCAGCTGGCCGTCGACGACATGAGAGCCCGCCAGGCTGTCGAGGGTCGGCAATTCCTTGACGCAGGGCGCGCACCAGGTCGCCCAGAGGTTGACCAGCGTCGGCACGCCCTTGAAATCGGCAAGGCTGATATCGCCGCCGTCGGGGTCCTTGAAGGCGACGTCCGGCGCCTGTTCCCCCTTGCGGCGGCGGTCGACGCCCTTTTCGGGCGCGGCGGGCACGGCGGCCTGCTCGCCTTGTGGCGCTGCCGGCTTTTGCCTATCGCAGCCGGCGATCGTCAAAGCGAGGAGCAGAAGGATCAGCCGCAAGGACAACTCCTCGAACCAGATGTGGGGCGGGCGCTTCGCGGGCGGCCCGGCCGCGGTGATGCGCGAGATCAATGCGTCCATCGCCGTCGACAAGCGGCTATGGCGCGAGGACATCACGGCGTCAAAGGCGCATGCGGCGATGCTCGGGCGCCAGGGGATCATCCGCGGCGACGAAGCCGCGGCGATCGCCGACGGGCTCGACCGCATCGCCAAGGAATATGCGGCCGGCAAGCTGGTCGAGGACCCGGCGCTTGAGGACATCCACATGCATGTCGAGCAGCGCCTGTCCGAACTGATCGGGCCGGTCGCCGGCAAGCTGCACACCGCCCGCTCGCGCAACGACCAGGTGGCGACGGATTTCCGGCTGTTCGTCAGGAATTGCAACGACGAAGCGGTGGCCGGAATCGATGCGCTGGAAGACGCGCTGCTTGGCCGCGCCGAGGAGCATGCACGAACGGTCATGCCCGGCTTCACCCATTTGCAGTCGGGCCAGCCGGTGACGCTCGGCCATCATTTGATGGCCTATGTCGCCATGCTGGGGCGCGACCGCAGCCGCTTCCTCGACGCGCGGGCGCGGATGAACGAATGCCCGCTTGGAGCGGCAGCCTTGGCCGGCACCGGCTTTGCGATCGACCGCGAGGCGACAGCGAAAGACCTGGGCTTCGACCGGCCGGCAGCCAATAGCATCGACGCCGTGTCCGACCGCGATTTCGCCGTCGACTACCTCCACGCCGCCGCGCTCGCTTCCGTGCATCTCTCGCGGCTGGCCGAGGAGATTGTCCTTTGGGCCTCGCAGCCGTTCGGGTTCGTCAAGCTTCCGGATGCCTGGTCGACCGGCTCGTCGATCATGCCCAACAAGCGCAACCCCGACGCCGCCGAGCTGGCGCGCGGGCATTCGGCGCGGATTGTCGGCGACCTCGTCGCCCTGCTGGTGCTGCTGAAGGGCCTGCCGCTCGCCTATGCGAAAGACTTGCAGGACGACAAGCCGCCGCTGTTCGACGCCCACGACCTGCTCGCCTTAAGCTTGGCCGCCATGACCGGGATGGTCGCCGACCTCGAATTCGTGCCGGAGCGGATGCGCTCGGCGGCGGCGGCCGGCCATGCCACCGCCACCGAGCTGGCCGACTGGCTGGCGGGCGAGGGCGTGCCGTTCCGCGAGGCGCACCATGTCGCCGGCCGGGTCGTCGCTGCCGCCGAGGCCGCCGACAAGGCACTCGACGAACTCAGCCTTGCCGAATTGCAGGCGATCGACCCGCGCATCGAGCGCGGCGCGCTCGACCGGCTGCCGGTCGAGGCGGCCGTGGCCGCGCGCCGTTCGGCTGGCGGGACGGCGCCGGACAGGGTAGCAGAAGCGATCGCGGCCGCACGCGCCGCCCGGCGGAGTCGAGGATGAAATTTCGTTCTGTTGCCCTGATCGCCGCTTTCGCCGCGCTAACCGCGTGCGGGCGCGTGGCGCCGCTGGAGCCGGCGGCGGGCCAGTCGCTGCCGGTCAAGCCGGCGATGGCGCAAAAGACTCCCGATGCCGAGGAACTGCTGACGCCGCCGCCGCATGCCCGGCCGGAGCGCATCGACGAGTTGATGAAGCGCTCGCAGCCGCGGCGGGCAGACCGCTTCGACCTGCCGCCGCCGACCGGGGAAGCGCCGGTGCTGCCTGAAACCCAGGAGGAGAATTCCTCCGAGGAAGCCGGGCCGGCCACCCCGCAATGAGCTGGAAAAAGGTTCGCACGGCGGTCTTCCCCGTCGCCGGGCTCGGCACGCGCCTGTTGCCGGCGACCAAGTCGATCCCCAAGGAAATGCTGACCATCGTCGACAAGCCGCTGATCCAATATGCGGTCGACGAGGCGCGCGAGGCGGGCATCGAGAAACTGGTGTTCGTCACCGGGCGGGGCAAGTCGACCCTGGTCGACTATTTCGACCAGGCCACCGAACTCGAGACGGCGTTGCGCGACAAGGGCAAGAGCCTGGCGGCGCTGGAGCCGGCCCGCGCCCGCTTCGGCGAGATCGTCACCGTCCGCCAGCAGCAGCCCCTGGGCCTTGGTCATGCGGTGTGGTGCGCGCGCCATGTCGTCGGCGACGAGCCGTTCGCGGTGCTGCTGCCCGACGACCTGATGGTGCCGGGAGCGCTGAAACAGATGATCGACGCCTATGCCGAGCTCGGCGGCAACATCCTGTGCACCGAGCAGGTGCCGGCGGAGCGGACCTCGAGCTATGGCATCATCACGCCAGGCGACGCCAAAGGCCGGGCCGTCGAGGTCAAGGGCCTGGTCGAGAAGCCGCAGCCACAGGACGCGCCGTCGAACCTTGCCGTCATCGGCCGCTACATCCTGCAACCGGAATTGATGCGGGTGCTCGACGGGCAGGAAACCGGGTCAGGCGGCGAGGTGCAGCTGACCGACGCCATGGCCAGGTTGATCGGCAAGCAGCCGTTCCACGCGGTGACCGTCGATTGCGTCCGCCACGATTGCGGCGACAAGGCCGGGTTCGTGCTTGCCAACCTGGCGCTGGGCATGGCCGACCCGGACATCGCGCCGAAGCTTCGGGAATTCCTCAGCCGAAGCTAGGCTTCCAGCTCCACGTCCCAATAGAGATAGTCGCGCCAGCTCTGGTGCAGGTAGTTGGGCGGGAAGCTGCGGCCATGGTCCTGCAGCTGCCAGCTGGTCGGGCGGATCGGCTCGCGGTGGATCTGCATACCGGCCTGGCGCGGCGTGCGCCCGCCCTTCTTAAGGTTGCAGGGGGCGCAGGCGGTGGCGACATTCTCCCAGGTGGTGCGGCCGCCCTGGGCGCGCGGGATGACATGGTCGAAGGTCAGTTCGCGATGATTGCCGCAATAGACGCAGCGGAAGCGGTCGCGCAGGAACAGGTTGAACCGGGTGAAGGCGGGATATTCGTTGGGCCGCACGAACTGCCTGAGCGCGATCACGCTGGGCAGCTTCAGCGCCTGGCTGGGCGAATGCACCTCGCGGTCGTAATGGGCGACGACGTCGACGCGTTCGAGGAACATCGCCTTGACCGCCGTCTGCCAGGGCCAGAGGCTCAACGGATAATAGGACAGCGGCGTGTAATCGGCGTTGAGCACCAGCGCCGGGCAACTGTCGGGGTGACGGATGAGGTCAGGATGATACATGACGCGGGCAATGGCCTTTCCGTGTCCGCCCGCTCGAACACCGCTCCGGCCCTGTCGCACGCAAGGAGGAGTGGGACCAAACGGGCCCGCTTCCCTTGTGACCAGCCGGATGCCAACCCGGCGTGACAGGCCCATGAATCGACCATTGCGGACTCGCGGTCAAGAGTCGGATTTGCAACAGTCGCCGGGCCAATGACCACGACCCGCTTCGCCCCCTCGCCGTCCGGCCGGCTGCACCTCGGCCATGCCTTTTCGGCGGTGCTCGGCCATGACGCCGCACGGGCCGGCGGCGGCAAGTTCCGATTGCGCATCGAGGACCTCGACCCGGGGCGCTGCCGCGAAGAGTATGTCGAGGGCATTTTCGAGGACCTGCGCTGGCTCGGCGTAAGCTGGGACGGAGAGGTGCTGGTCCAGTCGCAGCGCACGCACCTTTATGCCGAGGCGCTCGACCGGCTGCGCGAGCAAGGCCTGGTCTATCCCTGCTTCTGCACCCGGGCCGACATCGCCGCCTCGCTGACCGCCCCGCACGGCGATGCCGGTGCGGCCTATCCCGGCACCTGCCGCGGCCTGCCGGACGACCCCGACCGGCGCGCGTCGACCCCGCACAGCTGGCGGCTGGATGCGGTGAAGGCGATTGCCCAGGCGGGCTTGCCGCCCTGGGCCGAGCATGACGGCCAGGTGTTTGAGTCGAAGCAAAGCGACATCGGCGATGCCATCCTCGCCCGCAAGGACGCGCCGTCGTCCTACCATCTCGCCTGCGTCGTCGACGATGCTGCGAGCGGCGTCGACCTGGTCGCGCGCGGCGCCGACCTGCGGCCCTCGACGCCTGTGCAGCGGCTTTTGCAGGCGCTGCTCGGCCTGCCGGAGCCGCGCTATCTGCATCATCCCCTAGTGCTGCACGCCGACGGCCGGCGGCTTGCCAAGCGCGACCTGGCGCCGACGCTGGCGGCGATGCGCGAATCCGGGGTCGACGGTCGGGCGCTGGCCGCCGGCCTGGCTACGGGCCGATTGCCGTCTGGTTTTCGGCTGGGACAAGCGTAGATAGGCGGGCATGAACATCTTTCTCGTCCTGCTCCTGGTCGCGGCGATGGCGGCGACGGTCTACGTGCTGGTGCGCGGGGTCATGACCATGGCCCAGGGCAAGGAGCTGTCGAGCGAGCAGCAGCAGCAATGGATGCGCAGGCGGGTCCAGTTCCAGGCGATCGCCATCGTCCTCGTGATCCTCATCCTGCTTGCCGCCGGCATGTCGCGGGGCTGACCCTGGTCAAGCTCAACAGGATCTATACCCGCACCGGCGACGCCGGCACCGCCGGACTTGTGGACGGAGCACGGGTTTCAAAGAGCAGCGCGCGGATGCACGCCATCGGCGAGGTCGACGAGGCGAACAGCGCCATCGGCGCGGCGATTGCGCTGCTCGAGGGCGAAAATGCCGCGTCGCTGCGCCTGATCCAGAACGAAATGTTCGACCTTGGCGCGGATTTGGCGACTCCGGACGGGATCGAGGGCGCCTTGCGCATCACTTCCGGCCAGGTCGAGCGGCTGGAGCGCGAGATCGACGCGATCAACGCGAAGCTGGAGCCGCTGACCAGCTTCATCCTGCCCGGCGGCTCGCCGGCGGCGGCGGCGATCCACCTGGCCCGCGCCGTCGTCCGCCGCGCCGAGCGGGCGGCGGTGGCGCTCAATGAACAGGAAGCGGTCAACGCGCCGGCACTGGCATATTTGAACCGACTGTCCGATCATCTGTTTGTGCTTGCGCGGCATGTCGCCAAGGACGGCGGAGGGGACATTTTGTGGCAGCCCGGAGCGACACGGTAAGCGCCAGGCCGTCCGATCGCCTGATGGCGACGCGGCAGCTGAGCCTCGACCTCGCCGCGCCATTGAGCGAGGCCGACGCCAACCTCCAGCCCTTCGCCGACGCCTCGCCGGCCAAATGGCACCTGGCGCACACCACATGGTTCTTCGAGACCTTCGTCCTGCGCGACCATGTCCCCGGCTACCGGCCATTCGACGAGCGGTTCCATTTCCTGTTCAACAGCTATTACGACGGCGAGGGCGAGCGCCACGCGCGGCCGAAGCGCGGCATGCTCAGCCGGCCGTCCCTGGCCGAGGTTCGCGAATGGCGGGCCCATGTCGACGAAGCGCTGGCGGCGGCCGTGCCGAACCTGCCCCCGCACGCCCTCGACCTCGTCGAGCTTGGCATCAACCATGAACAGCAGCACCAGGAATTGCTGCTGACCGATTTGCTTGCCGCCTTCGCCGAGAACCCGCTGGAGCCGGCCTATGGCGAGTTGCCACTGCCGGCCTGCTGCGCGGTCGAGCCGATCAGCTGGCTGGCCGGACGCGAAGGCAAGGTGACGATCGGCGCGCCGGACGACGGCTTCGCCTTCGATTGCGAGCGGCCACGCCACGAGGTGCTGCTGGCCCCGCACGCCATCGCTTCCCGCCCCGTCACCAACCGCGACTGGGCCGAGTTCATCGCCGACGGCGGCTATGCAAACCCGACGCTGTGGCTGAGCGACGGCTGGGACTGGGTGAAGCGCGAGAAGGTCGAAGCGCCCCTCTACTGGCATGGCGACGGCACCCTGTTCACGCTCGGCGGGCGGCGCGAAATCGACGGCGCGGCGCCGGTCGCGCACATCTCCTATTACGAAGCCGACGCCTTCGCCCGCTGGGCCGGGGCGCGGCTGCCGACCGAGGCCGAGTGGGAGGATTTCGCCGGCGGCGCCGACCCGTGGCTCGGCCACCAGCTCGACGCGGCCGGGCCGGTCGCGCCGAAGCCGGGCGGCGGCGTCTTCGGCGATGTCTGGCAATGGACGGGGAGCGCCTATCTGCCCTTCCCCGGATTCAGGCCGGCGCCCGGCGCGGTCGGCGAATATAATGGCAAGTTCATGAGCGGGCAGATGGTGCTGAAGGGCGCCAGCTGCGCCACGCCCCGCGGCCACAGCCGCGCCTCCTATCGCAATTTCTTCCCGCCCGAGGCGCGCTGGCAGTTCACGGGGGTGCGCCTTGCTCGCGACAGCTGACGGCGACGCCGCGGTCGACCCGGCTTTTCGCGCCGACGTGCTTGCCGGCCTGGCCGAGCCGGTCCCGGCGATCCCGGCGCGCTGGCTCTACGACCGCCGCGGGTCGGAACTGTTCGACGCGATCACCAAATTGCCGACCTATTATCCGACGCGGACCGAGACCGAACTGCTGACCCGGATCATGCCCGAGATCGACGCGCTGACGGCGGTGAATTGCGCGGTGGTCGAGCTCGGCTCCGGGTCGTCGACCAAGACGCCGCTGCTGCTGCGCGGTATCGAGCCGGAGGCCTATGTGCCGGTCGACATCAGCGGCGATTACCTTCGCGAAAGCGCAGCCCGCGTCGACCGGGATTTCCCCGGCATCCACGTCTTCCCGGTCGAGGCCGACTTCACCAAGCCGTTCGCCTTGCCCGGCGAAGTCGCCGGCCTGCCCAAGCTCGGCTTCTTCCCGGGCTCGACGATCGGCAATTTCGTGCCGCGCAGCGCTACCGATTTGCTGCGCCATTTCCGCGACATCCTCGGCACCGGCGCGCGGCTGCTGATCGGCATGGACCGGGTCAAGCCGGTCGAGCGGCTGCTCGCCGCCTATGACGAGCCGGAAGGAATCACCGCCGAGTTCAACTTGAACCTGCTGCACCGCATCAACCGCGAGCTTGGCGCCGACGTGCCCGTCGACGCCTTCCGCCACCAGGCGCGCTGGAACGACATATTGTCGCGGATCGAGATGCACCTGGTGGCACTTCGCGACGTCGCATTCACCATCGACGGCAAAAGCTTCGAGTTCGCCAAAGGATCGAGCATCCACACCGAGAACAGCCACAAATACGGCCCGCGCGGCGGCCGCGTGCTGTTGCTTGCCGGCGGCTGGACGCCGCTGGCCGAATGGAACGACCCGGCCGGCGACTTCGCGCTGATCCTGGCCGAGGCGATGCCGAACCGTTTCGCCCCCTAAGCGACGGTTGCCCGCCAGAACGACCGCCGCTAAGCGTCGCTCATGGCCATTGCCCTTATCGACATTGCGCAGATGCTGCTCTGGGTGCTGAGCTGGATCGTCATCGCCCAGGTCATCATCAGCTGGCTGTTCGCCTTCAACGTCATCAACCCATCGTCGGGGTTCATGCGCACCCTGGTCGAGGTGCTCGACCGCATCACCGCCCCGCTCTACCGGCCGATCCGCAAGATCCTGCCGGACTTCGGCGGCATCGATTTTTCGCCCCTGGTGCTGCTGCTCGCCATCGCCATCGTCAGCAAGCTGCTCGGCGGGCTGGCGATGGAAATGAGCCCCTACTGAGCCCGTGGCCGCCCGCCTGATCGACGGGCGCGCCGCCGCCCAGGAACTGCGGTCCCGCATAGCGCAAGAGGTCGAGCGCTTCCGCGCATCGACCGGCCGCGTGCCGGGCCTGGCCACGGTGCTGGTCGGCGAGGACCCGGCGAGCGCCGTCTATGTCCGGTCGAAGGGCAAGGCGACCCGCGAGGCGGGGATGGAGAGCCGGTCGCACCAGCTGGCGGCCGGCATCAACGAGGCGGAGCTGCTGGCGCTGGTCGGGCAGCTGAACGCCGACCCGGCGGTCGACGGCATCCTCGTCCAGCTGCCCTTGCCCGGCCAGATCGACAGCGCGCGCGTCATCTCTGCAATCGACCCGGGCAAGGACGTCGACGGCTTCCACCCCGTCAATGCCGGCAAGCTGGCGACCGGCGCGGCGGATGCCTTGGTCCCCTGCACGCCCTTGGGCTGCCTGCACCTGCTCAAGGCCGAGCTCGGCACGCTGTCCGGGCTGGACGCGGTGGTCATCGGCCGGTCGAACATCGTCGGAAAGCCGATGGCGATGCTGTTGCTGGGCGAAAGCTGCACCGTCACCATTGCCCACAGCCGGACGCGGGATTTGCCGGACGTGGTCCGCCGCGCCGACGTGGTCGTGGCCGCGGTCGGCCGGGCGGAGATGGTCCGGGGCGAGTGGATCAAGCCCGGCGCCACCGTCATCGACGTCGGCATCAACCGGGTCGACGGCAAGCTGGTCGGCGACGTCGCCTTCGCCGAGTCGAGCCAGGTTGCGGGCGCGATCACCCCGGTGCCCGGCGGGGTCGGCCCGATGACCATCGCCATGCTATTGCGCAACGCGCTGGTCGCCGCCTGCCGTCGCGAGGGCCTGCCGGAACCGGAGGGGTTATGATTGCCGCTTTGTTGCTGATGGCCGCCGAACCGATGAGCGCGATCGACGCGGAGCGTGCGTTTGCGGCTGATGCCTAGAAGCTGGGCCAGTGGACGGCCTTCCGCAAATATGCGGCCGACGATGCGTTGATGTTCGTGCCGCAGCCGACCAACGCCCAGGCCTTCCTCAAGGACCGCAAGGACCCGCCGGTCGCGGTCTTCTGGTGGCCGAGGCGCAGCTATGCCAGCTGCGACGGGACGGTCGCGGTCAACACCGGGCCGTGGGTGCGCGAGTGGGGCAAGGCGGTCGGATATTTCACCACCGTCTGGAAGCGCCAGCCGGACGGCGGCTGGAAATGGGTCTATGACGCCGGCGACGAGCTGAAGGCGGCGCGCCCCGAGGGCGGCGACGTCAAGCCGGTTGCCGCGTCATGCGGCGGAACCCGCACCGCCCCGCGCGGCTACGGCGTTCCCGGCACTTTCGTCGGGCCGGTCAAATACGGGAGCGGGATAAGCAACGACCAGACCCTGGCCTGGACCTGGGCGGTCGATTCGCGCGGCGCCCGGCAATTTGTCGTCCAGCAATGGACAGGCAAGGACTGGACGATTGTCGTCCATGACCGCAGCGCGGCGGCGAGCGAATGATCGAGCTGTTCACCACCGCCTTCATCACCCTGGCGGTGATCATCGACCCGCCTGGCTGCGCGCCGATCTTCGCCTCGCTGACCAAGGGCACCGACGCCGCGCACCGCCGCAGCATGGCGATCCGCTCGGCGGCGGTCGCCTGGTGCATCCTCGTCTTCTTCGCGCTGCTCGGCGAGCCGCTGCTGCGCAAGCTCGGCATTTCGTTGTCCGCCTTCCGCCTGGCCGGCGGCATCATGCTGTTCATGATCGCCCTCGACATGGTGTTCGAGCGGCGGACCGAGCGGCGCGAGGAGCGGGCCAGGGAACTGGAGGGCACGCCAGAGGCCGAGGACATCAGCGTTTTCCCGATGGCGATCCCGATGATCGCCGGGCCGGGATCGATCGCCTCGATCATGCTGCTCAGCGCCCGCGCCGACGGCACGGTCGAGGGGCTGACGGTGCTTGCAGCGATGACGGCGGTCATCTTGCTGACCCTGGTCGCCCTGCTGCTGGCCGGGCCGCTGATGAAGCTGATCGGCGCCAGGCTGGAAGCGATGATCACCCGCATCCTGGGCGTCATCCTCGCCGCGCTGGCGGCGCAGTTCGTGCTCGACGGGCTGGAGCGGAGCCTGCCGGGGCTGGCGGGTTAGTCCGGCAATTGGGCTAGCATCCGCTTTCGACCCATTGCGGACATTAGCATTTCCTCGTCACCCCCGCGAAAGCGGGGGTCCCGCTGCCTTCAGGCGCTAATCGTTTCGAACAGGTCGTTCCAATCGGGGTTGGCGCTTTCGATCAGCTCGATCTTCCACGCGCGGTTCCATTTCTTGAGGGCCTTTTCCCGCGCGATCGCCTCTTCGATGGTCGGCGCTTGTTCCGCATAGACCAGGCGAGTCAGCCCGTAGCGAGTGCAGAACTTCGATCCCCGGCCTTTGCGGTGCGCCCAGGCGCGTGCCGGGAGATCGCTGGTGACGCCGATGTACAGCGTGCCGCGATAGCGGTCGGCCATGATGTAGACCCAGCCTCCGCGCATGACGAATGTCCTGCTTCGGCGATCCGGCCGGCGAAGGCTATTGCTCCAAAAGGCGAAAGGGAAGCGGGATTCCCGCTTTCGCGGGAATGACGAGTTAGGTGTCCGCTTTCGACCCATTGCAGACATTAGACAGCCGGCTAATCTCGCGTCGTGTCCTATCGGAAGCGACCTGTTCCCATACTGAGGCTCGGCTGCTTTCCGGCCGTTGTATTCGGCGGCGGCGTGGGTTTGCCAGCAGTCGTTTTCAACTTTGCAGGTGAATGCGTCGATGAAGCAGGGAGCCTCGCGGACTGCCCAAATGAAGGGCCGCAATTCCTCCTCATCCTTTTTGTCGTTGGGTCGCTGTGTGCCTTCATCACTTGGGCCACCAACTGGTTTGTGTCCCTTGTTACCCGGAAAGGCCATTTCGCCGCATGGGGAGTGGCAGGCGGTTTCGTTCTGGCTGCGACAGTGGGTTTCGGGCTCTACAATCTGCTCATCGCTCTGGGCTAACTCCGCAGTAATGTCAGCTTTCCACCCAAAGCGGACTCTAGCCGACCACTTTCCACATCTTCATCGGGTTGTTGGGGCCGAGGTCGACCGGCTGCAGCCAGGCGGGGACCTTGCCTTGCTCCAGCTGCGCGTAGAAGCCCTTCGGCGCCTCCGCCTTGAACACCGTCGACTGGCTCATCATCGGGCAGACGAGGAGGTAGTCGGACTTGTATTTCTTCAAGATCGCATGGGCCTGGTCGGCCGAGCCGCGGAAGGCGTGCATCATGTCGAGGATCTGCTGCCCGTTGCGGTGATAGGGGCCGATGACCGAGCGGTGCGGCGTGACGGTGATCAGCCGCGGCGCCAAGTCGCCGAACGTGAAGACCATGCCCGCCGGCTGCCGCGCCACCGGCCGCATCGCCCATAGCGAGGGGCAATTGGTGTTGGCGTTGGCGATCGAGACGTCGCGCGGGGTTCGCGCCTTCGCCGGCACGAGATTGTCGAGGACCAAAGGCGCCACGGCGCCGAGCCCGGCGAGCACCACCAGGGTCGTGCCGCCGACCCGGACCAAGGTGTTGGGGGACGCAAAGGCGCGCGGCGCCAGCAGCCAGACCAAGGCGACGGCGCCGGGGATGGCGAGCATCTGCGCCGCCGGGCCGGTGCGCGTCTGCCAGAACAAGAGGGCCAAAGCGACGAAGGCCGGGGCCAGGGCGCCGAGGATGCGCCCGAGCCGTTCCGCATCGCGGCGCGCCGTCCAGGCCAGCACGCCCCAGCCGACCAGCCCGGCGACGGGCAGGCCGAGGATGGCGGTCGCCGTCCGCCAGCCGTGGCGGTAGACCGGCCGCGCCTCGCGCACGTGGCTGAGCCAGAGGTCGTAGAGCTCCGGCGAGACACCTTCGAGCCGTGACAGGCAATGCGGCCAGGCGAGCGCATGGAAGGCGGCGAGGACGAGGCCGGCGGCGGCCGCCGCGCCCAGCCGCCACTGCCACCTAGACGGCGACCAGGCGGCGATGGCGAGCAGCAGGGCGCCGCCGAGCAGGGCATCGGACAGCCACACCGGCGACAAGGCGTCGCAGACCGGCAGGCGGTTGGCGTTGGACGCGAACAGCAGGAAGCCAAGGCCGGTACCGCCGCCCATCGTCACCGCATAGGCCGCCAGCCGGCGGCGCTGGCCGGCGTCGCGGACCCACATCAGCACCATGGCGACGCCGCCGAGCGCGAGGTAGATCAGCATTTCCAGGCCGATGGCGAGCGACAGGGCCGTCGCCGCGCCCAGGGTGGCGCCGCCGCGCGCCTTCTTCGGGTCGGCGATGCCGGCGACGGCCAGCGCCAGCAGGGCCAATTGCCAATTGTGATGGTCGATCCGCGTCGGCTGGAACATGCCCAGGGTCGAGCCGGCGAAGAACAGGCAGGCGACGGCCAGCGGCCAGGCCGCCGGCGCCACCAGCCGCCGCACCGTCAGCGCCAGCGCCACCATCAGCAAAGCGAGCGGGATGAGCGGGGCGACGGCGACCGCCATCTGCTCGGCCTGCGCGCCGCTGAGGAACAGGCGGCCAAGCAGGACCAGGCCGGCAAGCGGCAGGTCGACCAGCCGCGACCAGTGGATGTTGGCGCCCTCCGGCCAGTTGAGCTTGTACTGGCGAAGGTCGAACCAGTCCTGCCCGGCAAGGAGCGCGCGGACCTGGCTCATGCGCATGTTGTCGTCGGTGTCGGAGAGGATGAAGCCGGCGATATAGTTCCAGCGGGCGTAGACCAGCCAGGCGGCAAGCAGCAGCCAGGCAAGCAGGATGAGCCAGCGCCAGCGGCGGTCGAGGAACTGCTTCAACCCGTCGATCACTGCCTCGTCGCTCCCGTCCTTGCGCTCGGTCCCGTTTCGCGCTCTAGCGTGCCGCGGCACAACGGCAAGCAGCGGCGCGATGGGCGAGCACGAATATTCGAGCGATTTCTATTCCTATATCGACGCCGGGTCCCGCCGCTCGGCGCGGGCGGTCGCCGCCATCCTCTTGGCCGAAATGTCGATCCACAGCCTGCTCGACATCGGTGCGGGCCATGGCGCCTGGGCGGCGGAATGGCTGGCGGCGGGGGTGAAGGACGTGCTGGCGGTCGACGGCGACTATGTCCGCCGCGACCAGCTGGCGGTGCCGGCCGAGCATTTCCGCGCCCATGACCTGGCGACCCCGCTCGACCTCAAGCGCCGCTTCGACCTCGTCCAGAGCCTGGAGGTCGCCGAGCATCTGCCGGCGGACAGGGCCGATTTGTTCGTCGACAACCTCGTGGCCCACGGCGACGTCATCCTGTTCTCCGCCGCCGTGCCGCACCAGGGCGGCGAGCATCACGTCAACGAGCAGCCGCCGGAATATTGGCGGAAGAAATTCGCGGCCCGCGGCTATCGGCCGTTCGATTTCCTGCGGCCGCGGCTGGCCGGCCGCGGCGAGGTCATGCCCTGGTACCGGCACAACAGCTACCTCTACGCCAATGCGGCGGGCGAGGCGCGGCTGTCGCCGGCGGTGCGCCAGGCGCGGGTGCCCGACGGGCAGGCGCTGGAGATCGGCGGCGACATGGCCTGGATGCTGCGCCGGGCGACGGTGCGGCTGATCCCACCGGCGCTAGTCAAGCCGATCGCCATGGCCAAGGCGTCGATCGAGGCGCGGCTGCGCAAGTGAAGAAGCATATCGACCGGGCCCTGGCCGACCCCGAGGCCCGCGCCGCCTTCACCCAGCTCGTCCGCTACGCCATCATCGGCGCGCTGATCACCATCGGCGGCCAGGCGATCTATTTCGTGCTGGCGGAAACCCGCACCACCTCGCCGCTCGCCGCCATCGCCATCGCCTGGCTGGCCGGCATCATCGTCGGCTATTTCGCCCACGGCTGGATCAGCTTTGCCGGCCATGGCGAGCGCGACGACCATGCGGCGACGGGCACGCGCTTCGTCACCGTCAACCTCATCGGCTACCTGCTCAACAGCTTCTGGGTCTGGCTATTGGTCGAGCGGCTTGCGGGCCCGACCTGGTGGCCGATCGTTCCCAACGTTGCGCTGACGCCGCTGATGACCTTCTGGCTTCACCGCTACTGGACTTTTCGCTGAAGCGACGATGCCAAGGCCGCGGCCGGCCGCCGGCGCCCGGCCGGCGATTTCCTGGACGATGTAGAGCGGGCGCTGCTTGGCCTGGCTGTAGAGCCGGCCGATATATTCGCCCATCAGCCCGAGCACGAACATCTGCACCGCGCCGATGACGACGACGACCAGCATCAGCGACGTCCAGCCGGGGATGGCGCGGCCCGACAGCCAGCCGGCGAGGATGTAGAGCACCAGCAGCACCGAACCGACCGACAGCCACAGGCCGGCATGGCTGGCGAGCTTCAGGGGCGCCGAAGAAAAGCCGGTGAGCGCGTCGAGCGCGAAGCGGATCATCTTGCGCAGCGGATATTTGGTCGTGCCGGCGAAGCGTTCGTCGCGCCGGTAGGCGAAGGGAATCTGCTTGAAGCCGATCCAGGCGACCATGCCGCGGATGAACCGCGCCTGTTCCGGCATCGCCAGCAAGGCATCGAGCGCCCGCCGGCTCATCAGCCGGAAGTCGCCGGCGTCGAGCGGGATGTCGACCTCGGTGGCGCGGGCAAGCATGCGGTAGAACGCATGGGCGGTGGCGCGCTTGAACCTGGTCTCTCCCGAGCGGACGGTGCGCACGCCATAGACGACGTCGGCCTTTTCCCGCTCCATCGCCTGCAGCATGTCGGGCAGCAGTTCCGGCGGATCCTGCAGGTCGGCATCGATGATCAGGACCTTGTCGCCGCGGCACAGGTCGAGCCCGGCGGTCAGCGCCAGCTGGTGGCCATGGTTGCGCGAGAGGTTGACGGCGACGAGTCGCGGATCGCCCGCCGCAAGCTCGCGCATCATCGGCCAGGTGCGGTCGCGCGAGCCGTCGTCGACCAGCACGATTTCATAGTCATCGCCGGCGGCGGCGCTGGCCGCCTTGGTCAGCCGCTCGTGGAGCGCTGCCAGGCATTCCTGTTCGTTGAAGCAGGGCACGACGATCGACAGGGCTGTCATGTTGTCCTTCACTTGCCGGGCAGCCGGTATAGCAGCGAGCCTTCGCCGCTCCATACCAGTTGCCAATTGCCGGTCAGCCGTTGGTCATAATCCGGCATGTCGATCAGCCAGACATAGTCGAAAACCCGCGGGTCGATGGCCCGCAGGGCACGGTCAGGGGGCCAGATGCTGGCGGTCGCGCAACCCGCCTCGCGGACCATTTGCGAGGGGTCGGCGCGGAAGTGGCCGGCCTCCGCAAAGCGCACGGTCAGGAGGTTGGCCCCGTCGATCGCCCACTGGTCGTTGGAAAAAGCCTGGCGGCGGACAAGCGCCATGGCGCCCAGGTGGCTGTTGCGCGGCAGCGGCCACAAATGCCCGCAACGTTGCCCGGACAAGTGGACCAGCCGGGCGCCGATGGGGACATGATCGAGCGCCTGCAGCTTGGCCTGCTGGTCGTTGGCGGCGATGGCAAGGCTTGCGGTCGTCCCGGCGAGGCGCACGCCGAACAGCGCGAGGGCAGCAACGGCAAGCAGCCGCCCGAGCCGGGCGTCGGTGCCGCCCTTGAAGCGGATGGCGAGCAGCGCCAGCGCCCAGATGTAAGGCATGATGCGCATGTCGGCATAGGCCGAGCCGAAAATGGTCCACGGCAAAATCAGGAAAGCGGCAAGCAGCACCAATACCGAGAAGGCCAGGTTGCGCGAGATTTCCAGGCGGCGATGAACGAGCGCGAAGAGCAGGACCAGGCCGAGGCTGGCAATGGTGGCGACGTCGAACCACTTCCAGCGATCGCGAAGCGCGGAATAGACCCATTCCCACTTCATCTGCCAGTCGAACCAGCCGTAGGTCAGCTGCGCCGAAGTGCCGCTGCGCCACAGCAGCATGAACAGGATCGGCAGCGCCATCACCGAAGCGTGGAGCGCGGCCTTGTAGCCGGCGGCGAACCAGCGGCTGGCGCGGTCGTGCTGGCGGACAGCCTCGGCCGAGAAACAGAGCAGGCCGAGCGTGCCCCAGCCGAAGGCATGGGTGAAGAACAGGACGAAGGAGATCGGCACGAACAGGATCGCTCGCAGCCGGTCGCGATCGCGCCCGCCCAGGTGAAGCCAAAGGCCGAAGGCGAGCATCGCCAGGGCCATCGCCAAGGTGAAATTGGCGAAGCCGAACAGGAACGGGAAACCGTAGGCGAAGGGCAAGGCGAAGATGGCGGTCGGCGGCAGCCGGTGATGGACCTCCCGCGCGACCCACAGGAAGCCGGCGACCGTCATCGGCGGGATGGATACGATGATCAGCTTCACCGCCGGCTCCAGCCCAAGCAGGCGCCCGAGCGGCTCGACCAGCATGTCGATGCCGAGATTGCCGATCGCCGCCCATTGGAACTGGTAGAATTGCTGGAGCGCCGCCGATTGATCGAGATCGAGCTGGACCCGGTAACGCCCCATATGGCCGAAGATGTCGACCAGCGGCGGTACCGGCGGATACAGCAAGGGTATCGCCGCGACCGCCGCCAGCAAGGCGACGAACCAGTGCCGTTCCCACCACAGCCGCGGCCCTGTCCGGTCGGCGCCTGCCTCCTGAGCAAGGAAAGTCATCGGTTGCGGCCGCGGCGGGACATGGCGATGCGCATTCCCGCCATTGGGGCGAATATCAACGGGAAATTGGCGCCCCGCGACTCAGGCGGTCGCGGCGAGCGGCCGCGGCGCAGGTTCGTCGCGGTCGAGGACCGCGGCGATGCGGCCGCAGGCAATCCACAATGCGAACGTCATGGCGAAGGCGATCAGGCCATCGAGCGCATAGTGCCAGCCAAGATGGATCGACCCGATCCAGATGAGGGCCGCGTAGGATGCGACGAACCAGCCGATGCCGCGATGCAGGCGAAAGGCGGCCAGCGCGAACAGGATCGCAAGGCCGTTGTGAACCGACGGCATCGCCGAAATCCCGCCGCCGACGATCAGCTTGTCGGCCCCGTGCAGGCGCAACAGCATGGCCTGGTTGTTGAGCGAAGTCATGGTCGAGCCGCTTTCGCTTTGGGCCCAGGCCAGCCGCTGCAGCAGTTCGTTGAAGCTGGCGTGCTGGCCGACGAAACTTTCATAGAAGCAGGGGCCTGCCGACGGCATCAGGAAGGCGGCGATGCTGCCGATGCCGATCCAGACGCCGATGTAGGACAGCATATATTGCGTGCGCAGCCGGAAGGTGGAGCCCGCCATGAAGGCGCAGGCGATGAGGCCGAGGGACATCGGCACAAACCAGCCATGATAGGACCGGTCGATGAACGCCGTCGCCTCGGCCGAGCCGAACAAGGCGTGGGTCACGCGCCAGGGGTCAACGCCGAGGAACAGGGCCTTGTCGGCGGCGGCCAGCATCGGGTCCCAGGTAAAGCCGGCGATCGGCAGGACCATCTGCTTGAAGCTGTTGAACGAGGCGAGCAGCGAGGCGAACAGCACCGGCGGCCACAGGAGCGAGACAAACCGGTCCCTGTGCCAGCGTTGCTGGACGGTGGTGACGATGAAGCGGAGCAGGAAAGGCTCCTTGCCGGTTTTCCTGCCGGCCCTGACCATCATCACCAGCAGCGCGAAGCCGAGAACGAAAGTCCAGAGCGCAAATGAAGTGCCGAGGTAGAAAACCAGCAGGCGGCCGAACATGCCGGGATCGACCCGGCCGCTGGCGAGGACCAGGGCCATGTAGGCGGCGACGATACCGGCACCCAGCGCCGCACCCTTCAACTCGCGAACGTCCGTCATGCCCTCGACTTGCCTCCCGGCTCCCATGGCCGAGGGCTAGCGAAACAAGGTTAACGACTTGTTGCCGGCTCAGCGCCCGCGACGGCCAAGCAGCCGCAGCCGCAGGGCATTCAGTTTGATGAACCCTTCGGCGTCGCGCTGGTCATAGGCGCCGGCATCGTCTTCGAAGGTGACCACCTGCTCGCTGTAGAGGCTTTGCGGCGACTTGCGGCCGGTGACGTGGACGCCGCCCTTGTAGAGCTTCATCCGCACCGTGCCTTCGACCTGCGCCTGGCTGTGGTCGATCGCGGCCTGCAGCATCTCGCGCTCCGGCGAGAACCAGAAGCCGTTGTAGACGAGCTCGGCGTAGCGCGGCATCAGCTCGTCCTTCAGGTGCATGGCGCCGCGGTCGAGGGTCAGTTGCTCGATTGCCCGGTGGGCGGCGTGGAGGATCGTGCCGCCCGGGGTCTCGTACATGCCGCGGCTCTTCATGCCGACGAATCGGTTCTCGACCAGGTCGAGGCGGCCGATGCCGTGGCGCTTCCCGAGCTCGTTCAGCCGGGTCAGCAGCGCCGCCGGCGTCAGGGCCTCGCCATTGACCGCCACCGCGTCCCCTTCCTTGAAGTCGACGGTGATTTCCTCCGGCCGGTCGGGCGCCGCGACCAGGTCGTCGGTGCGCGAATAGACATAGTCCGGCACCTCCTCCCACGGGTCTTCGAGCACCTTGCCCTCGCTGCTGGTGTGCAGGAGGTTGGCGTCGGTCGAGAACGGGCTTTCGCCGCGCTTGTCCTTCGGAACCGGGATCTGGTTCTTCTCGGCGAAATCGATCAGCGCCGTGCGGCTGGTCAAATCCCATTCGCGCCAGGGCGCGATGACCTTGATGTCGGGGTCGAGGGCGTAATAGCCAAGCTCGAAACGGACCTGGTCATTGCCCTTGCCGGTGGCGCCGTGGGCCACGGCGTCGGCCCCGACCGCTTTCGCGATCTCGATCTGGCGCTTGGCGATAAGCGGCCGCGCGATCGACGTGCCGAGCAAATACAGCCCCTCGTAGAGCGCGTTGGCGCGCATCATCGGGAAGACAAAATCGGCGACGAATTCCTCGCGCAGGTCCTCGATGAAGATGTGCTCGGGGCGAACGCCCAGCAGCTCGGCCTTTTGGCGCGCCGGCTCGATCTCCTCGCCCTGGCCAAGGTCGGCGGTGAAGGTGACGACTTCGCAATCGTAGGCCTGGCGCAGCCATTTGAGGATGACGCTGGTGTCGAGTCCGCCGGAAAAGGCGAGGACGACGCGGCCGATGGACTCGCTCATCGAAGGACTTCAGCTCCTAGACAGGGGAGCCGCGCCCTTGCCACCCCGACCTGCGCCATTCAAGCGGCATACAGGTTGGCGGGCGTAGACCGGCGTTCATCTTTCGAAGAGTGGGAGGTTCTTATGAAGGAATTTATGATTGGTGCGGCAGGCATTGTCCTGGCCGGCGCCGCCCTTGCCCAGACCCCGATCGCCCCGCCGCCGCCGGCGGCGCCAATGGCCGACCGGGTCCACACCCGGGCCGAAATGGTCGCCAAGGTCCGCGACCATTTCACCAAGCTCGACGTCAACAAGGACGGCTTCCTGACCAAGGAAGAAGCCGATGCCGGACGGGCCGTGTTCAAGCAGAAGATGGTCGAGAAGCTCGGCGAGCGTCGCGAGCACCGGATGGAACATCATGACCCGAAGGCCGCCTTCGACCGGCTCGACACCAACAAGGACGGCTCGATCAGCCGCGACGAATTCGCCAAGGGCCATGAAATGCGCATCGAGCGCCGGATGGTCATCAAGGACGGCAAGCCCGGCGGCCATGAAGGCATGGGCCACAAGGGCATGCGCATGCACCGCATGGGCGGGATGATGGGCGGCCACATGTTCGAGATGGCCGACGCCAACAAGGACGGCCGGGTGTCGCTGCAGGAGGCGTCCGACGCCGCCGCCAAGCATTTCGACATGGCCGATGCCAACAAGGACGGCCAGGTCACGCCGGACGAGCGCCGGCAGATGCACCGCCAGATGATGGAGAAGCACCGGGCGCCGAAGGCCGGCTAGGCTTTTGCCTTCATCCTGGAACGAGGGGCCCGGGGCTTTGCGCCGGGCCCTTTTTCATGGCGCTCGCGCAGGGCCCTCTCCGCCTCCAGCATGTAGTCGCGGGTGATCGGCAGCGCCCGCCGGTCGCGGGCATATTGCAGCTGGTAATTACACATGGTGCCGAACTCGAAACCGACGATCCCGCCAGCCAGGTAGAATTCCCACATGCGGAAGAAGCGCTCGTCGTAGAGGCCGACGATCCTGGCCTTCGCCTTGCGCGTCCGCTCCAGCCAGTGGCGCAGCGTGAAGGCATAATGGAGGCGCAGCGTCTCGACGTCGGTGGTGATCAGCCGCGCCTTCTCGCTGGCCGCGGCCATCTGCGACAGCGACGGCAGATGGTAGCCCGGAAAGATGTATTTGTCGGTGAAGGGGTCGGGCGAGGACGACTTGCCGAACTTGCCGATGGTGTGCAGCAGCATGACCCCATCCGGTTTCAGCAGCGCCCGGCACTTGGCAAAGAATTCGTCGTAATGGGCGGCGCCGACATGCTCGAACATGCCGATCGAGACGATGCGGTCGAAATGGCCCTCGACCTGGCGGTAGTCGATGAGCTCGAACCTGACCTGGTCAGCGACGCCCGCTGCGGCGGCCCGCTCGCGGGCGATCTTGAGTTGCTCCTCCGACAAGGTGATGCCGGTCACCCGGGCGCCGGCGACACGGTTGAGGTAGAGGGCGGTGCCGCCCCAGCCGCAGCCGATGTCGAGGACGTGATGGCCCGGCTCCAGCGCCAGCTTGGCGGCGATATGCGCCTTCTTGTCGAGCTGCGCCTGCTCGAGGCTGTTGGCCGGGTCGGTGAAATAGGCGCAGCTGTATTGCAGGTCGTCGTCGAGGAAGAGGCGGTAGAGGTCGTTGCCGATGTCGTAATGGTGGGCGACATTGTGCCTAGAGCGTCTCGCCTCGTTGCGGCGGAACAGGGCCTTCAGCCGGGACTTGCCCCTGTTGAGCTTCTTGCGCCCGCCGCCCCCTTCTTCCCATGGGTTGGAGCCGACGACCGTCTCCATGAGCGAGAGGATGTCGCCGTCCTCGATTACCAGGCGTCCGTCCATATAGGCTTCGCCAAGGCCAAGCCGGGGGTTGCGGGCGATGGCGAAGGCGGTCTTGCGGTCGGCAAGGCGGACGGTGACTGCCTTGCCGCCGCCGTCGCCGAATTGCTGCCGCCGGCCGTCGGGCCAGACGAGCGTCAGCGTGCCTTTCCGGATCAGCTTGCCGGCCAGCCGCTCAATCAACGCCATCGGACACCCTCCGCCACTCGGCGTGAAGGTGGCGCGGGCGGCGCGCGCTTGCAACCGTCAATGGCTTTTCAATGCCATGGTTGCAGCTAATAAAGGCGCCGGGGGAGACGTGCGTGACCAATGCCGACGCCGCGCCGGTTGCCGGCGCCAGCAACAGGAACTGGAAGCCAGCGCTGGTGCCGTTCGCCGCGGCCCTGCTGGTGCTGTCGGGCTCCTTCGCCAACTTCCTCAGCTACCATGATTATCCGGCCCTGCGCGGAGAGGTGGCGATCATCCTTGCGTTGTTCGCGGCCATCGCCGCCCTGTTCGCCGCCGCCCATCGCGGCGCCAGCGATTTCGCCAAGGCCCTGCTCGACGGCTTCCTGGTTTACCTGGCGGTCGACCTGAACAGCGACCTGGTGCTGGCCGCCGCCGGGGCGGCGCTCGCCGTCGCCTTCCTGCGGCTGGGACGCGGCATTTCGCTGCTCGAGCCGCTGGCGATCATTGCGCTCGTCGTCCTCGCCAGCAGCTTCACCGGCCTGTCGGAACGCCGCGCGCCGATTGCCAGCGTGCGCAGCGAGGCCGTTCGCCCGGCCCATGACCGTCCGGCAGTCGTGCACCTGATCCTCGACGAACATGGCGGCACCGGCGGCAGCGCCGACCGGCAGTTCCGCCAGCGCTTGAGCGACTTCTACACCAGCCGCGGCTTTCGCCTGTTCGACCGCGCCTACAGCCGCCATTTCCACACCGTCAACGCCATCCCCGACGTGCTCAATTTCGGCAGTCCGGGCGAAAGCCGCAATGTCGACGAGACGCTGGACATCGGCCGCACCGCTTATTTGTCGCGGTTCGAAAAGGACGGCTACGCGCTCAACATCTACCAGTCCGATTTCGCCGATTTCTGCCGCTACGCGCCGACCGCCAGCTGCACCACCTATTGGTCGCCCAGCATGTCCTTCCTCGAGGACCGGCCGCTGCCGGCGCGCGAGAAGGCGCGGCTGCTGGGCATGAAGTTCCTTGCCTTGTCGCAGCTCTCCCTGGCGATCATCGATACCATCGACGACATCACCCGCTGGGCGCCGATCAAGCAGGCCGGAGTCCCGGTGATGGCGCCCAAGGAACGCGCCGTGTCCAACAGCATCGGCGGCTTTGCGATCCTCGAGAGAATGACGGCGGACCTCAAGGAAGCGCGGCCCGGCCATGTCTATTTCGCCCATGTCCTGGCGCCCCACTATCCTTACGCCTTTGACGGGCAGTGCCGGCTGATCCCGCCGTCCGGCTGGGAGTATCGCCGCTCCTCCCGCCCGGTCGAGGCAAGGACCGCGGCCTATCAACAGCAAGTCGGCTGCCTGCTGGAGCGCCTCGACAAGCTGCTGGCCGCCTTCGGATCATCGCCCGGCGGCAGCAACGGGATCGTCGTCGTCCACGGCGACCACGGGTCGCGGGTCACCGACGTCGAGCCAGGTGAATGGAACCGGGGCAAGATCACCCCGCGCGACTTCATGGCCGGCTATTCGACCCTGTTCGCGGTCAAGGCGCCGGGCATCGCCGGCGGCATCGAGCCGGATCCCTATCCGACGCCGGCGATCCTCAAGCGCCTGTCGGACACAAAGTTCACCTCGGTCGCCGGCATCCCGCCGGGGCCGGGCACGGTGTATCTCGATGGGCTGAACTGGACCGTCGGCTCGCCCGCTTCCCTCGCCGAAGCGTGGCCGGCGGGCAATTAATCCTTTTTCAACCATCCTTGGTCAGGTTTGCGGCAACCAGAACCAAGGGGACCTGTGATGAATAGCCGCGCCACACGACTGACTTCGATCTTCCTGATCTTCGCCGCGATGGAAGCCCCGGCCCTTGCCTATCTCGATGGCGCGACGGGCAGCATCATCCTGCAGGCCGCCATCGGGCTGTTCGCCAGCTGGATGGTTTATTACCGGATGTTCAAGGAGAAGGCGAAGGCCTTCATCGGCCGTATCGGCGGCAAGGCCCCGGCGAACACGGACGTCCAGTGAGCGCGCTGGCCTGCGACCCCGGGTCGTTCCGCGACCCGGGCGGCCGCGTCTATTCCGACGGCGTCCGCATTTTCCGCACGGTCAACGGCCCGAATGCCGAGGCCTATGAGCGGGCGCGCGATTCCGGCCTGCTCGATCGGCTGGCCGAGCGCGACCTGCTGCTCAAGACCGAGGAGCGCGACCGGGCGCTGGCCGGCGAGGCCGGGGCGGCGGCGGTCCATTTGCTGGAGCACCCGCGCATCCCGTTCATCTCCTATCCCTATGAATGGAGCGCCTCGCTGCTGCGCAAGGCGGCGCTGCACCACCTCGACACCCAGCTGGAAGCGCTGGAGCGCGGGTTCACTTTGTCGGACGCGACCGCCTACAACGTCCAGTTCGTCGGCCCCAAGCCGGTGTTCATCGACCATCTGTCCTTCCGTCCCTATCGCGACGGCGAGATCTGGGCCGGCCACCGCCAGTTCTGCATGCAGTTTCTCAACCCGCTGATCCTGTGGTCGCGGCTGGGGATCGCGCCAAACCATTGGTACCGCGGCAACCAGGAAGGCATCGCGCCGGAAGACCTGGCGCCGCTGATGCGGCTCAGGGACCGGTTCAGCTGGACCATCCTCACCCACGTCCTTGCCCAGGCGGCGCTGCAGAAGCGCTCCGTGCGCAGCGGCAGCATCGCCGCCGGCCAGCATCGCAGCGCCAGGCTTCCCAAGGCATCCTACCAGGGCATGCTGCAGGGCCTGCGCAGCTTCATCGCCGGCACCGCACCAAAGCGCGAGGCGACGGTCTGGGGCGATTATGCCGGCAACAACAGCTACGGCGATGCCGAGGCCCAGGCCAAGCGCGCCTTCGTCCAGGAGATGGCGGCGGCAGTGAAGCCGAAGCTGATGTTCGACCTGGGTTGCAACAGCGGCGATTATTCGATCGCGGCGCTGGAGGCCGGGGCCGACTATGTCGTCGGCTTCGACTTCGATTTCGGAGCGCTGGAAACTGCCCTCGACCGGGCCGAGCAGGGCAAGCACAACTACCTGCCGCTGTGGCTAGACGCCGCCAACCCGAGCCCGTCGCAAGGCTGGGGCCAGGCCGAGCGCAAGGGCCTCAAGGAACGGTCGAACGCCGATGCCGTCGTCGCGCTGGCCTTCATCCACCACATCGCCATCGGCAAGAACGTGCCGCTGGACATGGTGATCGACTGGATCATCGCCATGGCGCCGCACGGCATTATCGAATTCCCGCCGAAGAGCGACCCGATGGTGCAATGCCTGCTGTCGCAGCGCGACGACATCTTCCCCGACTATACCGAGGAAGCGTTCCGCGCCGCCGTCACCCGCCGGGCGCGGATCGTCAGCGAGAAGCACCTCACGCCAGGCGGGCGCCTGCTCGTCCGCTACGACCGCTCGTAATCAGGACCTAGGCGCCGAGCGCTTGCGACGCTCGGCCGCCGTCTTCAGCTGGCCGCAGGCGGCGTCGATGTCGCGGCCGCGGGGCGTGCGCACCGGGGCGGAGATGCCGGCTTCGAAGATAATGTTCGAAAAGGCGCGGATGCGCTCCGGGCTCGAACATTCGTAGGGCGCGCCCGGCCAGGGGTTGAAGGGGATCAGATTGACCTTGGCCGGCAGCTTGTAGCGGCGGAGCAGCCGCACCAGCTCGCGCGCGTCCTCGTCGCTGTCGTTCTTGTCCTTGAGCATCACATATTCGAAGGTGATTCGCCGGGCGTTGTTGGCGCCGGGGTAGGCGGCGCAGGCCTCCAGCAATTGCTCGATCCCGTACTTGCGGTTGAGCGGCACGATTTCGTCGCGCACTTCCTTGGTCACCGCGTGCAGCGAGACGGCGAGGTTGACGCCGATCTCCTCGCCGGCGCGGGCCATCATCGGCACCACGCCCGAAGTCGACAAGGTGATCCGGCGCTTGGAAAGGCCAAGGCCGTCGCCGTCCATGACGATCTTCAGCGCGTCGCGGACATGCTCGAAATTGTAGAGCGGCTCCCCCATGCCCATCATGACGATGTTGGTCAGCATGCGGCCTTCGGGCTGGCTCGGCCATTCGCCGAGCGCGTCGCGGGCGAGCATCACCTGGCCGACGATCTCCGAAGGCTCGAGGTTGCGAACCAGCTGCATGGTGCCGGTGTGGCAGAAGCGGCAGTTGAGGGTGCAGCCGACCTGGCTGGAGACGCACAGGGTGCCGCGGTCGGCGTCGGGGATGAAGACCATCTCGAACTCATGGCCGTCGTGGGTCTTCAGCAGCCATTTGCGGGTGCCGTCCGACGACACCTGCGCCTCGACCACTTCCGGCCGGTTGATGACGAACCGTTCGGCCAGCCACGGTGCCTGGGCCTTGGCGATATCGGTCATCGCCGAAAAGTCGCTGACCCCGCGATTGTAGATCCAGTGCCAGATCTGCTTGGCGCGCAGCTTGGCCTGCCTGGGCTCGAGCCCGGCCTCCTCGAGCGCGGCGCGCATCGCCTCCCTGGGCAGGCCGACCAGTTCCCGCCGGCCATCGGCGCGCGCCGTCGCCAAGCGCGGCACGGGCACAGGATCGACGGGCCCCGGAATGGGCATGATGGCGGTGTCGGCACTCATGGCAGGCGGCCCATGTAGTGGGAATGTGGCGAAATTCCTAGCGCGGGCGGCTGCAGGCGGCAGCGGCGGCGTCGATCGCGGTCGGGGCGCCGTCGAGCAAATAGCGATCGGCCATGCGCCGGCCGGCCCGGTCGCGCGCCTCGATGCGCAGGCCCCCGGCAATCCGCATGGCGGCGAGGATTGCCGCTTCCTGCAGCGCGTCCTTGCTCCACGCCGAATGGCCGCGCGCGACCAGCAGGAACGGCTGGTCGCCGACGGTCAGCAGGACGCTGGAGCCGGCGCGCGCCGGACGGCGCAGGCGGGCGAACAGCTGGCCGTGGCGCGGGCCGCCGCGGTCGAAGGCAATGGCCAGATAGGGCTCGGCATCCTGCTTGCCCGGCCTGGCGAGCGGCCGGCTGAGCGCTTCGCAGGCGGCGCCGCGGTCGAAGCTGGCCCAGGCGCCGCGGGCGATGAGCAGGCGCGACGGCGCCGCCGCGGCCGCGGTGCCAAGCGCCAGGCACATCAAGGCAATCCAACGCATGGCCTCACCCACCGGCGAATGCCGGAGGCCCTAGCTGTCTAGCGTGGAAACGGAGAGGTCAAGCCGCTCAGCGGCAGTCGGCTCCCTGGGCGACGGTGCCGGCGACGCAATCACTGGGTTCGTCGAGCGAATCGGTAACCGCGGTGCCGAGCGCTAGCGCCCCGAAAGTCAGGGCCGCGCCCAGGATTGCCAGCACCAGCGCATATTCGGCGGCCGCGGCGCCAACCTGGTTCTTCCTGAAATGCCGTTGCTTGCTCATCGCAGCGATCCCCATGCCGGGCGGGCCAGGCCGCCATTGCATCGATGGAATTGTCGGGCGCCCACGACGCCAAAATCCCCGCTGCCTCCTGTTTAATCGGAAGTCAAGCATTTGAGTTAACACGGCTTAAACCATGCTCTCCGAAGGGCGCAAAACCCCCGATTCTGTCCTGTTGCGGGACTCTGACGGGCCCGGTTGGGCAGTCCGTTCCGGATGCACTTGTCGCCGATTTGGCCTTGTGACATGGTGCGGGCGCTCGGTGTGATTGACTCGGCGCGTTTTCCGGAGGCCTGTCATGCTTGAGCGTCTTTCTCCCCTTTCCACTGGCCCCACACGCTAGCTTCCGCGTGACTGCAGGGTTTTTGCTGGCCGATGTGGCGTCGGAGCTGGCGCTGTTCGCCGCCGTCGGCTTCCTGCTCTTCGCGCTCGACGACTTGGCTGTCGACCTTATCTATTTCTGTCGCCGGCTGTGGCGGGCAGCGACCGTCTACAGCCGCTTCCCGCGCGCCTTCGCCGACACACTGGGATCGCCCAAGACGCCGGGACGGCTCGCCGTTTTCATCCCCGCCTGGGACGAGAGCGCGGTCATCGCCGACATGCTGAGAGCGGCGCTGACGCGGTGGGGAGACAGCGATTATCGGATCTTCATCGGTCATTATCGCAATGACCCGGCCACCGCTGCCGCCATCGCCTCAGTCCAGGACGGGCGCATCGAGCCCGTGCTGGTCGACGCCGACGGGCCGACCACCAAGGCTGATTGCCTCAACCATCTCTACGACGCCCTGATCGCCGCCGAGTGCCGCGAGGGATGGTCGGCCAAGGCCGTGGTGCTGCACGACGCCGAGGACCTCGTCCATCCGCTGGAGATCGCATTGTTCGACCGGATGATCGAGCGGGCGGCGATCGTCCAGCTGCCGGTCGTGCCGCTGGTCGACCCGTCATCCAACTGGGTCAGCGGCCATTATTGCGACGAATTCGCCGAAAGCCACGGCAAGGACCTGGTGGTCCGCGAGGCGGTCGGCGCCTCGATTCCCCTGGCCGGTGTCGGCTGCGCCATCGAGCGCACCGCCCTCGCCCGGCTCGCCGCCAAGGAAGGCGGGCGGCCGTTCATCGCCGCCAGCATGACGGAGGACTATGAAATGGGGCTGCGCGTCGGCGCGCTCGGCCTGAAGTCGATGTTCGTGCGCATCCCCGCCGTCGCCGGCAGCCGCTCGCTGGTCGCCAGCCGCGGCCACTTTCCGGCCAGCCTCGACGCCGCCGTCCGCCAGAAGGCACGCTGGGTCGGCGGCATCGCCTTTGCCGGCTGGGACCGGCTGGGCTGGCGCGGCGGCCTGGGCGAGCGCTGGATGCGGATGCGCGACCGCCGCGGGCCGCTGGCCAGCCTGCTGATGATCGCCGGCTATGGCGCGGCCCTGATCTGGCTGCAGCTCGGCATCGCCGGCGGCCTTGGCGCGCCGGTCCAGCTATCCCTGTCGCCGGTGCTGGTCACGCTGCTCACCATCAATGCCGCCTTGCTCGGCTGGCGGCTGCTGATGCGCGCCGGCTTCGTCACCGCCACGTACGGGCTCAAGCAAGGGCTGCTTTCGATCCCGCGGCTGCTGGTCGGCAATGTCATCGCCATCCTTGCCGCCTGGCGGGCGCTGTCCATCCATGCCGGCGGGGGACCCAAACGCTGGGACAAGACCCGCCACATCTTTCCCGCCGAGGAGAATGCCGCATGAGCGCTTCGATCCGTTTCCTGGGCCTGGCCGTATTCGCCTGGGCCGGCGTTCGCGCCGCCAGCCTTGGCCTGGTCCCCGGCATGGAGGGGTTTGCCCCGGCCGCGGAGGCGGCGACGGCGCCGGCCAGGACGCCCAAGGGCCGGAGCGAGCCTCCGCCTTCCTCGCCACCCATGGCCTATGCCGTGCCGCCCGCCGGCCCCGCCTATCCGCCTTATGGTCCCTACCCGACTTATCCGGCCTATCCGGCCTATCCGCAGCCGGTTGCCGTGCCATATTATTACCCGGTGCCCGCCGCCATGCCGCGGCGCCCGGCGGGGCATGGCCGGACCGACGGCTGGAGCGAGGTCGCCCCCATGCCCCGGCCCCTGTACGAGGGTTGGGGGGAGCCGGCGCCGCCGCCACCGACGAAGCTAGCCGCGACAGGCATCGAATCCCGCCCGGCGGCGAGCGCGCCGGCGGCGGCCCCGGGGCCCGCCGCGGCACCGCTGGCGAAGAAATTCGACCGGCTGCAGCTGTCCGCCTGGGCGTTGCTGCGCGGCAGCCCCGGCCCCGGCAACCTCGCCACTGGCGGCACGCTGGGCGGAAGCCAGGTCGGCGCCCGCCTGATGTACCATTTCTCGCCGTCGCTGGCGGCGACGCTGCGGTCCAGCTCGTCGGTCGGCGGCGTCCGCTATGCCGAAGTCGCCGGCGGGGTCCGCTGGAAGCCGCTGGCGGGCATCCCGGTCGCCCTCAACCTCGAACGGCGGCAGGCGATGAACCGCTGGGGTGGCCGCAGCGCCTTCGCCTTGTTCGCGGAAGGCGGCCTTTACCAGACGCCGATCTTCGGCCTGGCCAACCTCGACCTCTATGCCCAGGGCGGCGTGGTCGGCCTGCAGAGCCGCGACCTGTTCTTCGACGGCGCCGCGACCTTCACCCGGCCAATATGGAAGAAATGGTCGGCGGGCTTGGGCGTCTGGGGCGGTGCCCAGCCCGGCCTCTACCGGGTCGACGCCGGGCCGCGGGTCAGCATGGACGTCGGCCGCGGCATCCGCCTGCACGCCGACTACCGGCAGCGCCTGGCCGGCGAGGCGGCGCCGTCTTCCGGCCCGGCCCTCACCATCGCCGGGGATTTCTAAGCCGCTTCCGCCGCTGGCATGTGCGTTCCTGTGCCGCTAGCGTGGCGGCGGGGACATGGACATCTACCTTCCGATCGCCGGCCTGTCGGTCAACGCGCTGCTGATTGTCGCGCTCGGCTTCCTGGTCGGCCTTCTGTCCGGCATGTTCGGGGTCGGCGGCGGTTTCCTGACGACCCCGCTGCTGATCTTCTACGGCATCCCGCCGACGGTCGCCGTCGCCTCGGCGACCACGCAGATCACCGGCGCCAGCGTGTCCGGCGTCCATGCCCACATGCGGCGAGGCGGTGTCTGCTTGCGCATGGGCGCGGTGATGATCGCCGGCGGGCTGGTCGGCGCGGTGATCGGCGTCGGCCTGTTCCGGGCGCTGCAGTCGAGCGGCCAGATCGATCTCATCATCGGCTTCCTCTACGTCCTGCTGCTGGGCTCGATCGGCGCCCTGATGCTGAAGGACGCCATGGTCGCGCTCGGCTGGATGCAGCCGGCCCGGTCCACAGCCCCGCCCCGGCACAACAAATGGGTGGCCTCCCTGCCCGGCCGCTGGCGGTTCTACGCCTCCGGCCTGTACATCTCGCCGCTGGCGCCGATGGCGCTGGGCTTCATCGCCGGCATATTGACCGTGCTGCTGGGCGTCGGCGGCGGCTTCATCCTCGTCCCGGCGATGATCTATTTGCTCGGCATGGCTGCGCGGGTGGTCATCGGCACCAGCCTGGTGATGATCCTGGCGGTCAGCGCGGTGACCACTGTCCTGCATGCGGTGACGACCCAGTCGGTCGACATCGTGCTTGCCGGCCTGTTGCTGGTCGGCGGCGTCGTCGGCGCCCAATATGGCGCCCGGCTGACCACCCGCATCAAGCCCGACCTGCTGCGCCTGGCGCTGGCGGTCATCATCCTCGCCGTCGCCCTGCGCATGGCCCTCGGCCTCGCCTGGCAGCCGGACGAGATTTACACGGTCTTCTACCTGTGAGGCGGCGTTCGCTCCTCCTCGCCCTGCTCGCCCCGGCGCTGCTCGGCGCCTCCAAGCCGGTGCTGGTGCCCGACGTCTCGGCCCGGTCGATCGAGATCCGCTACAGCTTCACCGGCGCGCAGCTGCTGCTGTTCGGGGCCATCCTCTACCCCGGCGGCCGGGTGCCCAGCGAGCAGGCGCATATCGCCGTCGTCGTCAAAGGGCCGGTGCAGCCGATCGTGGTGCGCGAGAAGCACAAGATCGCCGGCATCTGGATGAACGCCGACAGCCACCGCTTCCGTTCGGCGCCGAGCTTCTATGCCATCGCCGCTTCCGAGCCGATCGCCAGCCTGGTCGACGAGCGCACGGCAGCCATTTACGAGCTCGGCCTCGACAATCTGCAATTGTCGCCCGGCGGCGGGGCGCTGCCGGACAAGGAGCGGCGGTTCGAAAAGGGGCTGCTCGACCTGCGCAAGCGCCAGGGCCTCTATTCGGAGAATCCCAAGGGCGTCGAGATCAGCGAAGGCGTGCTTTATCGGGCCCGCATCGACATCCCCAGCCAGGTGCCGGTCGGCACCTATACCGCCGAAACCTTCCTGATCGACGACAAGCGGGTGCTGGCGGCGGCGACCAGGGAGATCCAGATCGGCAAGTCGGGCTTCGAGCGCTTCGTCGCGCTGGCGGCGCGGCGCCATGCCCTGCTTTACGGCCTGGCCGCCATGCTGATGTCGCTGGCCCTCGGCTATGCCGCGGCCTGGGCCTTCGCCCGCCGGTCCTAGGGGCAAGCGAAGTAAGCCAAATCTTAACCGCCTTCGGATATGCCCGTCGCCAGTGGATTAAACGGCAAGCGCGAAGGCGACGGTAGGCATATGAACGAACAACCGAACCTGCAGCAGTTCGTCGATCACCTGTCGAGCTACAGCGACGAGGGCGCGCAGGGCGGCACCGCGGTGCCAGGCCCGTCGAACGTCGTCGCCGGCATCGGCACGGTGCTGGAGATCGCCGGGTCGGGATCGCGCGTGGCGATGGACGCCGCCCAGCTCAATGCCCTGGTCGAGCACAAGGACCCATCGATTTCCATGTCGGGCCAGGTCGGCAGCCAGGTGAAGATGAAGGTCGGCAACAGCTGGCTGATCGCCAATGTCCGGACTCTGCGAGCCGGCGATGACGACAAGTCGGTGGTCGCCAACGTCGACTTCCTCGGCGAGGGCCAGAATGCGTCGGGCGGCCGGATGGTCAATTTCCGCCGCGGCGTCACCCGCTACCCGATACCGGGCAGTACCGTCTTTCCGGTCAGCACCGAGGACATGCGGGCGATCTTCGCGGCCGACGATTCACCGCATATCGAAATCGGCACCGTCTATCCGACCGACGACATCCGCGGCGCTCTCTACGTCGACCCCATGCTCGGCAAGCATTTCGCCGTGCTGGGATCGACCGGCACCGGCAAGTCGACCAGCGTCAGCCTGATCCTGCACCGCATCTCCGAGCTGAGCCCCGAGGGCCATATCGTGATGATCGACCCGCACGGCGAATATTCGGCGGCGTTCAAGGATTGCGGCGAGCTGTTCAACGTCGACAACCTCAACCTGCCCTACTGGCTGATGAACTTCGAGGAACATTGCGAAGTGTTCCTGACCACCGACGGCGCCGAACGCCAGCGCGATGCCGACATCCTCGGCAAGTGCCTGCTGGCCGCCCGCACCAAGGGCAAGAACCTGGAACAGTACGGCAAGGTGACGGTCGATTCGCCGATCCCCTATCTGCTCACCGACTTCTCGCAGATCCTGACCGCCGAAATGGGCAAGCTCGACCGAGCCGGCGACACCACCCCCTATCAACGGCTCAAGAACAAGCTCGACGAGCTGCGCGCCGACCCGCGCTACACCTTCATGTTCTCCGGCATGCTGGTGTCGGATTCCATGGCCCCGTTCGTCGCCAAGCTGTTCCGCATGCCGGCGCACGGCAAGCCGATCTCCATCGTCGACGTCTCGGGCGTGCCGAGCGAGGTCACCAGCGTCGTCGTCTCCGTGCTCGCCCGCATGGTCTTCGACTATGCGATCTGGAGCCGCACCGAGGCGCAGCGGCCGCTGCTGCTGGTCTGCGAGGAGGCCCACCGCTACGTCCCCAAGGACGAGCATGCCACCGGCCAGGCGGTCCGCAAGATCCTCGAGCGCATCGCCAAGGAGGGCCGCAAGTACGGTGTCAGCCTCGGCCTGATCACGCAGCGCCCGTCCGACTTGGCCGAAGGCGTGCTGTCGCAGTGCGGCACGATCATCGCCATGCGCTTGAACAACGACCGCGACCAGGCCTGCGTGCGCGCCGCCATGCCCGAAGGCGCGCGTGGCTTCCTCGACGCGATTCCGGCGTTGAGGAACCGCGAATGCATCGTCTGCGGCGAAGGCGTCGCCATTCCCATCCGCGTCCGCTTCGACGACCTCGAACCGGAGAAGCGCCCGGCATCGTCCGACCCCAGCTTCGCTGCCCTGTGGCGCGAGACCGGCGGCGAGGAAGGCATCATCAACCGCACGATCAAGCGCTGGCGCGGGCACGGCCGCTAGAAGCGGCCTAGGCAAGCGCTGGCGCGGGCACGGTCGCTAAAACGACGAAGCGCGGAACCTTTCCCTAGCCCCGAGCGCTCATGGCGCCGGGCTGCACAACCACGCAGGGGAAAGACATGCACAAGTTCAAATGGCTCGCGGCTACTGCCGGAATCGCGGCGCTCGCCGCCTGCAGCGGCGGCGACGAAGTCAACATGACCAATGTCGAAATCAATGCCGCGGACGAAAATCTGGCGCTGCCGCCGGTCGACATGAACGCCGACGTCAATGTCGACGTCAACGCCGACACCAACGCCGATACCAACGCGACCGACAATACGACCAACAACACCGTCAACGCCTATTGATCCGGCGAGAGCACGCGCCGGACCGGGGCGCCCTCTTTCGAAGGAGCGGCGCCCCTTCCTTTTGCGGACCTGGCGGCAACCGGTTAGGGCTTCGCGCATGACGCGAGCACCAATTGCTTTCCTGGCTTTTGCGCTGGCAGGGTGCGCGACCGTCGCGCCCCCGGCCGCGCCCGCGGACGCCTTCATGGCGCGGCTGACTGCGCTTTGCGGCAAGGCCTTTGCAGGCCGCGTCGTCACCAATGACCCCGCCGACGCCGCCTTCGCTGGCCAGCAACTGGTCATGCACGTCCGCCAGTGTGACCGGAGCGAGGTGCGCATTCCCTTCCATGTCGGCTCCGACCGGTCGCGGACCTGGGTCTTGACCCGTACCGCCACGGGTCTGAGGCTGAAGCACGACCATCGCCACGAAGACGGGTCGAGCGACAAACTGACCATGTACGGCGGGAATAGCCGGGAACCGGGCACGGCGGGCCGCCAGGAGTTTCCGGCCGACGCCGAATCCATCGCCTTGTTCACCCGCGAGGGCCGCGCCGCCTCCACCAGCAACGTCTGGGCGATGGAAGCCGGCGACACCGCCTTCGCCTATGAGCTGCGCCGCCCGCCGATCCCCGGCGGCCGCTTCTTCCGCGTCGAGTTCGACCTGACGCGGCCGGTTCCGCCGCCGCCGCCGCCCTGGGGCAGCTGAGCGCACCCGTCCCGAGGTTCGGTTCGCCGCCGATACGGTTCGATTCGTCCTTAACGATGCGTCCGGACGTGCGCGGAGACGGTTGGTCGGACATGATGTACACACACGCGAAACTGAGCCTGGGCGGCACCGCGATTGCCGCGGCCCTTGCCCTTTCATCCACCCCGCTGGCGGCCCAGGAGGCCGTGAGCACCGACGTCGCGGCCGAAACGCCGGCGGCATCGGCCAGCGAGGCCCCGGCCCCGGCGCCGGCGGCCGACCCGCTGGCCCCGACGGCGGAGCCGGAAGCGGCCGTGACGACCACGACCGTCGCCGAGCCCAAGCCGGCGGCCAAGGCGCCGGCCAAGCCGCGCATCGCCGCCAAGCGCACGGCGGCCAGCACGGCCAGGACCGCGCCGGCAGCGGCAGCAGAGCCCGCGCCCGCCGTGGCGCCGGCCGCCGAGGCGCCGGTCGCGCCCGAGGCCGCCGTGCCGGTGGCCGCGATGAGCGAGCCGGCCGCCCCGGCGCCGCAGCCCGAGGAGACATTGGCGGTCGACGAGGACATGCTGGCCGCCGGCGCCGCGGGCCTTGGCATCCTCGCCTTGGCCGGCGCCGGACTGGCGATGCGCCGCCGCCGTCGCCGCCGCGACGAGGCCGAGGCCTGGGAAGAGGACGGCAGCTGGGACCAGCCGGCCGTGGCCGAGCCGATTGCCGCCGAGCCTGCCTTCGCCCGGCCCGAGCCTGTGACGGCGTTCGCCGCGCCTGCCTTTGCTGCCGCCCCTGCTGCCGCCGCCGCGGCTGCGGCCACCTCCGGCTTCGCGGCCCCGGCCGGGTCCAGCCCGCGCACCCACGCCGCTTATGCCGGGCCGAGCCCGGACAACCCGTCGGCATCTCTGAAAAAGCGGCTGAAGCGCGCCCGGGCGCTCGACCAGATGGAGCGGCGCAACGGCACGGTCCCCGCCGCCGCCATGCCGGCGAGCCGCCGGGCGCCCGCGCCGCAGCCGGAGCTGCAGCCGCTGCGGTCGGCCTTCGTCTTCCGCCGCCCAAGCGAAAAGCCCGTCTTCCAATACTAACCAACTCGGAGCGAGAGGGAGCGCCGTCGCCCGCAAGGGCGGCGGCGCTTTCCTTGCCGCCGGCCGCGTGGCAGGCTGGCGCCATGCTTGCCGAGCTCAGCCTGTCGACCCTGATGGTGTCGATCACCGTCATCATCCATGGCGCCGGGCTGTTCGCCTTGGCGCGCGTGCTGCGGCTGGAAGCAAGGGAAGAGGCGGCCGAGCATATCAACCCTGCCTCGCCTCGCGCGCTGGCGGTGGTGCTGGGCGTCATCCTCGGCCTGTTCGCGCTGCACGGCCTGGAGATCTGGCTCTACGCCTTCCTCTACCTCTGGCTGGGGGCGGTCGAAGGGCTGCGCGAGGCGGTCTATTTCTCGACCATCACCTATGGCGCCATTGGCTATGACGACAGCGCCATGGCCGAGCGCTGGCGGCTGGTGTCGGCGATCGAGGGCATCAACGGCATCATCCTGATCGGCTGGTCGACGGCCTTCTTCATCACCGTCATCGCCCGGCTGCGGCGGGCCTGAGCATGGGCAAGCCAAGCCGCGAATATCAAAGCTTCGGCGAATTTTGGCCCTTCTACCTGCGCGAGCATTCAAGGCCGCGCACCCGGGCGCTGCATTATGCCGGCACCACCTTGGTCATCGCCATCGCGGCGTTCGCGGCGGCGACGGGGCAGTGGGCCTGGCTGCTGGCGATCCCGCTGGCCGGCTACGGCTTTGCCTGGATCGCCCATTTCGCCGTGGAGAAGAACCGGCCGGCGACCTTCACCTATCCGCTCTGGTCGCTGGCGGCGGATTTCCGCATGTGGTGGCTGTGGCTGACGGGGAGGCTGGGGCTGGAGCTTGAGCAGGCGGGCGTGCGGCGCGGCAGGGATTAGGCACCGGGCCGATGGCATGGGCCCGCAAGCCCTCGTCGATCGTTACACCCCCATGACGCACACACCGACGCCCGATGCTCCCGGCGGCCCTGCCGAGAGCCATGTCGACCGCGCGATGCACGGCCCGACCCCCGACAACCCTTCGCTGTCGCTCAAGACCCGGCTGAAGCGCGCCGCCTTCTTCGACAAGCGCGAGCGCGAGGTCGAAGCCGGCACGGCCGAGCCGGTCGATGCCGAAGCCGGCCTGCCGGAAGCCGGGGTCGAGGAAGGCTTCGACCCCGGGCCGGACGAGGATGCCGGCGGCGAGGCCAAACCCGCCCAATAGCCAACCCATCGCCCGCAAGGCCAAACAGCCGCCGTCCCGCGCAAACCCGGGGCGGCGGTTTTTTTGCGCGCCTGTCCGTCCGGGTTTCGGCTAATCGCAGGGCGTGAAAGCCATCAGCATCCTGGTCGACGCCGACGCCTGCCCGGTGAAGGACGAAATCTACAAGGTGGCGTGGCGGCGCGGGGTGGCGGTGAAAGTGGTCAGCAACATGCGGCTGCGGGTGCCGGAGCATCCGCTGGTCGAGCGGGTAGTGGTGTCGGACAAGTTTGACGCCGCTGACGATTGGATCGCGGAGACGGCGGACGAGCGGACGGTGGTGATCACCGGCGACATATTGCTCGCCGACCGCTGCCTGAAGAAAGGCGCCACCGTCATCGGCCACAACGGCAAGCCGTTCACGGCGGCAAGCATCGGCGGCGCGATCGCGACGCGGGCGATCATGGCGGACTTAAGGGCGGGCGGCGACGTGGTCGGCGGCCCCGCGCCGTTTGCGAAAGCGGACCGGTCAAGGTTCCTGCAGGCACTGGATGAGGCGCTAGTGCGGTTGGGACGGTAGGGCAAATCATCACTCGGTGGACAAATATAGTTCGCCTCCCTCGTGGTTGGGGCGCTTGCTCCTTCCGGCTAGCCCAAGTTGAGACCCCCGCTTCCGCAGCGCTCACCCCTCCCGCTTCGCCCTATGCTCAGCGATCGCCTGGTCGATCTCGGCGATGCGCTGGCGCTCGGAGGTGTCCTTGGGCAGGCCCTTGAGGCGGCAGGTGGCCCAGAGGGTCTTGCGCTCGGCTTCGAGGCGCTTGAGGTAGAGGTCGGCCATCAATCGTGTGTCCGGCTATTGGCGCCGACGTAGAGCTCGCCGCCTTCCTCGTGGAAGCGCTTGCTCATTTCGGCCATGCCGGCTTCGGCTTCCGCGTCACTAACCCCTCCACCATCCTGCGGATGGTCCCCCTCCCCGAGCAAGCTCAGGGAGGAGCTTTCGGCCGCCTGCTTCGCGGCAAACTCGCGGACCTCGGCGGAAATCTTCATCGAGCAGAATTTGGGGCCGCACATGGAGCAGAAGTGGGCGGTCTTGGCGCCTTCGGCCGGCAGGGTCTGGTCGTGATATTGCTCGGCCGTATCGGGGTCGAGCGACAAATGGAACTGGTCGCGCCAGCGGAAGTCGAAGCGGGCGCGGCTGAGCGCGTCGTCGCGCAGCCTGGCGGCCGGGTGGCCCTTGGCGAGGTCGGCGGCGTGGGCGGCGAGCTTGTAGGTGACGACGCCGACCTTGACGTCGTCGCGGTCGGGGAGCCCGAGATGCTCCTTGGGCGTGACGTAGCAGAGCATCGCCGTGCCGAACCAGCCGATCATCGCCGCGCCGATGCCGCTGGTGATATGGTCATAGCCGGGCGCGATATCGGTGGTCAGCGGCCCGAGCGTGTAGAAGGGCGCTTCGCCGCAGACTTCCAGCTGCTTTTCCATATTCTCCTTGATCTTGTGCATCGGCACGTGGCCGGGGCCCTCGATCATTACCTGGACGTCATGCTTCCAGGCGACCTGCGTCAGCTCGCCCAGCGTGTAGAGCTCGGCGAACTGGGCCTCGTCATTGGCGTCGGCGATGCTGCCGGGGCGCAGGCCGTCGCCGAGCGAGAAGGCGATGTCATAGGCCTTCATGATCTCGCAGATCTCCTCGAAGCGCTCGTAGAGGAAGCTCTCCTTGTGGTGGGCGAGGCACCATTTGGCCATGATCGAGCCGCCGCGGCTGACGATGCCGGTGACGCGCTTGGCGGTCAGCGGCACGTAGGGCAGACGCACCCCGGCGTGGATGGTGAAATAGTCGACGCCCTGCTCGGCCTGTTCGATCAAGGTGTCGCGGTAGACGTCCCAATTGAGGTCCTCGGCGACGCCGCCGACTTTCTCGAGCGCCTGGTAGATGGGGACGGTGCCGATCGGCACGGGCGCGTTGCGGACGATCCATTCGCGGGTGTCGTGGATGTTGCGGCCGGTCGAGAGGTCCATGACCGTGTCGGCGCCCCAGCGGATCGACCAGACCATCTTGTCGACCTCCGCCGCGACGTCGGAGGCGACGGCCGAATTGCCGATGTTGGCGTTGACCTTGACCAGGAAATTGCGGCCGATCGCCATCGGCTCGGTTTCCGGGTGGTTGATGTTGGCCGGGATGATGGCACGGCCGCGCGCCACCTCGTCGCGGACGAATTCGGGGGTGACGAAGTCGGGGATGGCGGCGCCGAAGCTCTCGCCGTCCCGGGCGAGCTTTTCGCGGGCGATTTCGCGGCCGAGGTTCTCGCGGCCAAGATTCTCCCGTTGCGCGACATATTCCATCTCGGGCGTGACGATCCCGCGCCGCGCATAATGCATCTGGCTGACGTTCATGCCCGGCTTCGCGCGCAGCACGCGGCGGCGGACGTTGGGGAAGGGGGCGACTCCGCCGGAGCGGTCGGGGCCGAGCTGACCATTGTCCTCCGGCCGCACCTCGCGCTGCTGCACCTCCTCGACATCGCCGCGGGCGCGGATCCAGTCGCGGCGCTGTTCGGGCAGGCCGGCCATGATGTCGATGCGGGCGTCCGGGTCGGTGTAGGGTCCGGACGTGTCGTAGAGCGTCACCGGCGGCTCGCCGGACGAGGGCTCGAGGTCGACGGCGCGCATGGCGACCCGCACACCGCCGCGGCCTTCGACATGGATCTTGCGGCTGCCGCGGATCGGGCCGGTGGTGACTTTGACTTCGGTGCGGGCGGGTGCGTCGGCCATTGGGTTCCTCTTCAATCGGAAGGAGGGCCTGGGGCCGCTCCCTCCCTACGCCGGTGTGAGCCGGATCAGGTTCGACGGGTCGCAGGGTGCAATTCCTGCCTCTCAGCGCATGCGCGCTCCCCGGGGGCCCGAATCCTCTAGGCCCAAGCGCGCCGCCTGTCGATTGGTCGAATCGAGCGGGACTCGGGTGTTGCATCGGTGTAATACAGGGACGCACATAGGGAGCCTGTCATGCCGCGAATCCTCTGCCTTGCCGCCGGCGCCGCGCTAATCGCGGCCGCCGCACCCGCCGCCGCCCAGGTCGGGGTCCGCGCCTCGGCCGCCGCCGAGCCGGAATCGCAGGAATCGGTCGTCGTCCAGGGCCAGCGGCGCGAGATCGCCCAGGCGCTGCGCAAGCTGATCCAGCCGGCCGACAGCGAGCAGCTGGCGCGCTTCGAGGACGCGGTCTGCCCGATCGTCATCGGCATGCCCAGGGACTGGACGGCGAGCCTGACGCGGATGATCCGCGACAATGTCAAATCCGTCGGCGGCAAGGTCGGCAAGCCCGGCTGCTCGGTCAATGCGGCGGTGATCTTCATCGACCAGCCGCTGGAGCTGATCAGGGCGCTGGCCAAGGAGGAGCCCGGTTTCTTCGCCATGACCCCGCGAGAGCTCGACAAGTTCGCAGCCGTCGCCCGGCCGGTCGCCAGCTGGCACGTCACCGACACGTTCGGCCGCGACGGGCAGGAGATGGGCCAGATGGGATCCCTTTCCGCAGCCGGCGCTGCCTTGCCGACGACCGCGAAGGTGAACCGCAACGCGGCGGCCAGCCGGCTCTATTCGAACATCCGCGAAGACATGCTGGTCGGCTTCGTCGTCATCGACCGCATGGCGACGCCGGGCAAGAGCCTGCGCCAGCTGGCCGACCTTGCCACCATGCACCTGCTGCTCGACATCAACCAGGAAGCCGGGGAGCGCGACCCGGGCTCGATCCTGTCGCTGTTCGAGGAACGGGCCGAAGGGCTGGCCGCACCGCGGCGGCTGTCGAGGTTCGACCGCGGCGCGCTCAAGGGTTTCTACACGCAGCGCGAGAACAACCGCACCGCCGCCCAGCAGGCGGCCAATATCGCCAAGGCGATCGAGAAGGGCGCCGGCGAGGAGCCGGAGAAGCGCTAGGCGCGCCCGCAGTCGGCCATGCCCACGGCATGGCCGGGCCGGACGCTAGCGCTTGACCGTCGCCCGCTGCTCGGCAGGAGTCAGCGTCCCGTCCTTGTTGGTGTCGGCGCGGTCGAACTGCGCCATCGACGGCGCCCGGTTTTCGGCCAGGCTGATCTTGCCGTCCTTGTTGGTGTCGAGCCGGCCGAGGACCGGCGCGGCATTCGCCTTGATCGGCATGGCGGCGATGGGCGCGTTATATTCCTGCAGGCTGAGCGAGCCGTCCTTGTTGGTGTCCAGCTTGCGGAAGGCCGCCTCGCGCTGGCGCAGCATCGCCGCCTTGCGGGCGGTCAGCGCCTTGACCTCCGCGGCCTCGATTTCGGCGCGGTCGAGGAAGCCGTCCTTGTTGGTGTCGACGGTGACGAAGGCATTGTCGACCTTCTGCATGTAGGTGGCGCGGCTTAGCGGTTGCGGGCCGGGAGCCGGGGCGGCCGTGTTCTGCGCGGACGCCGCGACGGCGGCAGTCGACAGGAACGCAGTCAACAGGAAACGATGAGTCACGGTCAATTCTCCGAAGGGGGTCGGCCAATTTGGCGCCGACAGGTAGCCGCACGGGGCGGCGATGGAAAGTCGGCAATATACTGGGCTAATCGGCGTTGCCGCAGGATGAACGGCAGATCGCTTCCCTTCGCCGGATTTAGCGGGCAAACCGCCGCCAATGACGGGGCTTTCCTATCTCGACCGGCTGGAGGCCGAGAGCATCCACATCCTGCGCGAGACGGTCGCCGAGACCAAGCGGCCGGTGATGCTCTATTCGATCGGCAAGGATAGCGCGGTGATGCTGCATTTGGCGAAGAAGGCCTTCGCGCCAGCGCCCCTGCCCTTCCCGCTGCTGCACGTCGACACCAGCTGGAAGTTCAAGGCGATGTACGCCCTGCGCGACAAGGTGGCGGCCGAGCCGGGCATCCGCCTGATCGTCCACAAGAACAAGGAAGCCGAGGCCAAGGGCATCAACCCGTTCGACCACGGGGCCCTGCACACCGATTTGTGGAAGACCGAAGGCCTGCGCCAGGCGCTCGAGGCCGGCCAATATGACGCGGCATTCGGCGGCGCCCGGCGCGACGAGGAAAAGAGCCGCGCCAAGGAGCGGGTGGTCTCGGTGCGGTCGAAGAGCCACCGCTGGGACCCGCGCGCGCAGCGGCCCGAGCTGTGGTCGCTGTTCAATTTCCGGCTGGGGGCCGGCGAGAGCGTCCGCGTCTTCCCCCTGTCCAACTGGACCGAGCTCGACGTCTGGCGGTACATCCTGCGCGAAAGCATCGAGGTCGTGCCGCTCTACTTCGCCGCCGACCGGTCGGTGGTGGAGCGCGACGGCCTCATCCTGATGGTCGACGACGAGCGGTTCCGGCTTGGCGAGGGCGAGCAGGTGGAGACCCGCCGGGTCCGCTTCCGCACCCTGGGCTGCTACCCCCTGACCGGCGCGGTCGAGAGCGGCGCCGCCGACCTTGGCGCCATCATCGCCGAGATGGAACGGTCGCGGGATTCGGAGCGCCAGGGCCGCGCCATCGACAAGGAAGGCGGGGCGCATGCGATGGAACGCAAGAAGCTGGAGGGCTATTTCTGATGGCCCCGAAAGCCGAGCCGGCGGCGGAAGACCTGCTGCGCTTCATCACCTGCGGGAGCGTCGATGACGGCAAATCGACCCTGATCGGGCGGCTGCTGTATGACAGCAAGTCGGTGTTCGACGATCAGTTGGCGGAGCTCGGGTCCGCCGGCGGCGCAATCGATTTCGCCTCGCTGGTCGACGGGCTCAGCGCCGAGCGCGAGCAGGGCATCACCATCGACGTCGCCTATCGCTATTTCGCGACGCCGAAGCGCAAGTTCATCGTCGCCGACACGCCCGGCCACGAACAATATACCCGCAACATGGTGACCGGCGCCTCGACCGCCGACCTCGCCGTGCTGCTGGTCGACGCGCGCAAGGGTGTGCTGACCCAGACGAGACGGCACAGCCTGCTGGCGAAGCTGGTGGGGATCCGCCGGTTCGTGCTGGCGGTGACCAAAATGGACCTGGTTGATTACGACCAGGCCGCCTTCGACGCCGCGGTCGACGACTATCGCACCTTCGCCGGAGAGGCCGGGATCGGCGAATGGCTACCGATCCCGGTGTCGGGCCTCAATGGCGACAACGTCGCCGAGCGCAGCCAGGCCATGCCCTGGTACAAGGGGCCAAGCCTAATCGAGCATCTCGAGACCGTGCCGCTGGCCGGCGATGCCGATGCCGGGCGACCGCTGCGCCTGCCGGTGCAATCCGTTGTCCGCCCGAACCAGGATTTCCGCGGCTTTGCCGGGCTGGTCGCCGCCGGCACCGTCCGGCCCGGAGACCCCGTCCGCGTGCTGCCGTCGGGCAGGGCCAGCACGGTCAGGCGGATCCTGCTCGGCGAGGCCGAGCTTGCGCAGGCGGTCGCCGGACAGTCGGTGACCCTGACCCTGGCCGACGACGTCGATTGCGCGCGCGGCGACGTCATCGCCGCCGCCGGCAACCCGCCGCAGGCCGCCGACCAGTTCGAGGCCGACCTGGTGTGGATGGCCGAGACCGAGCTGGTGCCTGGCCGCGGCTATTGGCTGAAGCTTGGCACGCGCACCGTCAACGCCACCGTCCACGCGCCGAAATATGCGGTGAACGTCAACACGCAGGAACATCTGGCCGCCAAGACCCTGGGCCTCAACGACATCGGCGTCGTCGAGGTGACAACCGACGACCCGATCGTCTTCGAGCCCTATACGGAGAGCCGGGCGCTGGGCGGCTTCATCCTCATCGACAAACTGACCAATGCCACGGTCGCCGCCGGCATGATCCATTTCGCGCTGCGCCGGGCGCAGAACATCCACTGGCAGCACGTCGACGTCAGCCGAGAGGTCCATGCGGCCCAGAAGGGCCAGCGGCCAGCGGTCGTCTGGCTGACGGGCCTGTCGGGCGCCGGCAAGTCGACCATCGCCAACCTCGTCGAGAAGAAGCTGGTGGCGCGCAGGCGGCACACCTTCCTGCTCGACGGCGACAATGTCCGTCACGGCCTCAACAAGGACCTGGGCTTCACCGAGGCCGACCGGATCGAGAACATCCGCCGGGTCGGCGAGGTGGCGAAGCTGATGAGCGATGCCGGGCTGATCGTCATCACCGCCTTCATCTCGCCGTTCCGCGCCGAGCGCGACATGGTTCGGTCGATGATGGCTGAGGGCGAGTTCATCGAAGTCTTCGTCGACGTGCCGCTGGCGGTCGCGGAAGCGCGCGACACCAAGGGCCTTTACGCCAAGGCGCGGGCCGGCGACCTGGCCAATTTCACCGGCATCGACAGTCCCTATGAGCCGCCGGAATCCCCCGATATTCACATCGACGCCGTGACGATGAGCCCGGAGGCGGCCGCCGACGCGATCGTCGAGCGGCTGCTGGCGCAGGCCTAGGCGCGACCGGCGTCGGCGGGCGAGTCTACCAGGTGTAGGCGAGGCCGATGGCAGCCATCCATTGGCTGGCGCTGCCCCGCATGTCGACGATCGGCGAATCCTCGAAATCGCCGCCGAGATGCTTGTAGCTGGCCAGCGCGAAGGCCGAGATGCCGCCCGTCAGGTCGCCGGTGATCGACTGAACGCCGGTCAGGCTCAGACCCCAATGCTTGAGGCCGCCGTCGGCGTCATAGGCAGGCAGGCCGGCGACCGCGCCCTCGGCCGGCGTGATCGAATAATAATAATCGGCATAACCGCCACCGGCCCATTCAAGGTTCATCGACGCACTGACGAAAGTGTGCTGCGACAAGGGCGTCGAAAAGGTGATCGACGGCGTGATTAGCGACGATTCATGTGCTCCGCCGACGTCGGCGACGAAATCAACCCGCAGGCTGAGGCTGTCATAGGGATTGGTGAGCCCATGCCAGCTGACGCCGCCGAACGCGCCGATTTCGATTGCCGGGTCGAGCTCGGGGAGCTTGTCGACAGCGGCATCCTTCACGTCACCGGAGCGGTTCAGGCGAACGCCGACGATCGGGCCGAAGTCGAAGTCGATGCCGCTTTGCGGCCGGCGGATCACGTCGACGTAAAGATAGGTGCCGCTGGTCCAGAAGCTCATCCCGGCAACGCGCCCGCGCACCGCGATCGCCGGAATGCCGCGCTGGTCGTCGGAGCCTTCGTAGTCGGGGGTTGTCCCGACACCGGCGGCGATGGTGAAGGTGTTCGAATTGTCGTTGGGATCCGGAAGCTCTGTCCCGGCGCTGGACTGGGCAAAAAGCGGCCCGGCAGTGGCAAGCAGAGCGATGGCGGTCAAGGTACGAAGCATGGTGGATCCCCCGTTGAATCGCCCGACCCTAACCCAAATTAGCAAAGCCGCAAAATAGGGCTAACCCTGACCTTTGCCGAAATGACCGTGCCGGTCAGTCGCCGGCGCCCGGCTCCGGCGAGAAGTACTTGTCATACTTGCCTTCTTCGCCTTTGTGCTCGTCGGCGTCGGCGGGGCTTTCCTTCTTGCGGGTGATGTTGGGCCATTGCGCGGAGAAGGTGGCGTTGAGCTCCAGCCATTTTTCCTGGCCGGATTCGGTGTCGGGGAGGATCGCCTCGGCCGGGCATTCCGGCTCGCAGACGCCGCAGTCGATGCATTCATTGGGGTTGATGACGAGCATGTTCTCGCCCTCATAGAAGCAATCGACCGGGCAGACCTCGACGCAGTCCATATATTTGCAGCGGATGCAGGCGTCGGTGACGACGTAGGTCATGGGCAGGCTTCTCCGTAGTTCCGCCGTCGCTAGGTCGCGGCGCCGGACTCGTCAATCTCCTCGTAGGCGGCCTGCGCCTCGGCCGGCGGGCCGCGGCGCTGCGGCAGCGCCAGGACACGCAGCACCCGCACCCGTCCGCGCAGCGGCAGGGCAATGACGCTGCCGACGCGAACCATCTCGCTGGCTTTGCCGACTCGCCGGCCGTCAATGCGCGTGGTTCCCTGGTGGACAAGCGACTGAGCCAGGGTGCGGCTTTTCGCCAGGCGGATGCGGTGCAGGTAGAGGTCGATCCGCAAGCCCCGCCCTATTGCCGCCGCAGCTTAGCGAGCTCGGCGAAGGCATGGCTCGGCGGCTGGGCGGGCGGCTGGCGCTGCGGCCGCCGGCCACGCCATTTCCAGGCCCCGTCGCGGCCTTCGAAGCCGACCTCCTTCATCAGCCGGCAGACCGTGTCCTTGTCGATGCCGAGCGAAGTGACCAGCGCCTGGTCGACGGGATCATCGCCGCCGCTGCCCCGCACCTGGTGAGCGTGGGCCGCGAGCCGCTCGGCCAGGTCGATGCGCAGCCAGCTAGCGCCGAGGCGGCGGAAGGCCAGCGCCGCGCCGCGCGGGTCGGCGGCGCCATCGAGGACCGCGGCGCCGGGCGGGGGCAGGCGCGGCATGTCCTGCCCGGCGCGGACGCTGAGCAGGGCCGCGCGCCAATGCTGCGCCCCCGGCTTGAGCAAGCCGGGGACGTGGATATCGAGCGCGCCGAGGCGGACCTTGAGCCGCCCGAGCACATAGCGGTCGGCCTTGTTCAATTCGCCGATCTGGGCGGCAACGGCGCGCCGTGGGATGACCCCGCCGGCATCGACCAGCATGGCGGCAAGCGCGCGCACGCCGGCGGTGGCATTGGGGTCCGCGGCGGTCCTCGCCAGCGCCTTCAGCGGGCCGACATGACGCTGGATCGACCGCTCGAGCCATGCCTCCAGACGCGCCCTCAGCGCCGCGCGCCGCTGGGTCGCCAGCCGGTCGAGCGCGCGCGCCGTGCGCAGCGCCGGCTCGAGCAGTGACCGGCCCGGCGCCAGGCGCGCCAGCACATGGCCTTCCCAGGTCACGGCCAGGCTACCGGACTCTTCGATATCGAGCCGGAACGCCTCGTCGTCCGCCTCGATCAGGGTTCGGGCGCGGCGGTCGAGCTCGTCGCCGAGTCGGCGCTCGGCGGCGGCGAGCAACATGCGCTTGTCGGCCAGCCGGGCGGTGGGATCGACCCGGAACTCGAAGCCGGCGAGGTGGCCGATCGGCTCCGGCCCGACGCTGACCTCGCCGTCGGCGGCGACCGTCACCGGCAGGGCGTCGGCGCCGCGCGCGCCGATGTCACGGACGAGTACGGCGGTACGGCGGTCGACGAAGCGCTGGGTCAGCCGTTCGTGCAGGGCGTCACTCAGCCGCGCTTCGACCTGGCGAGTGCGCTCGGCCCATTTCTGCGGGTCGGCCAGCCAGTCGGCGCGCTGGGCGATATAGGCCCAGCTGCGGATCCCGGCGAGGCGGTCGGCGAGCACCTCGATGTCGCCCTGGACATTGTCCAGGCGCGTAACCTCGGCGGCAAACCATTCGTGCGGCACATGGCCGCCCTCGCCGATGTAGGAATAGAGCCGGCGGACCATGCGCGCATGGTGCATGGGCCCGACCTTGCGGAAATCGGGAAGGCCGCAGACGCCCCACAGCCGGCGAGCGGCGGGGCCGCGGCGGGCGGCGATCGCCGGGTCCTCGGCAAGCAGCTTGAGGACGGCCAGGTCGATGGCGAGGGGCGCCGGCCGTAGCAGCGGATCGTCGCTTTTCGCCTCCAGGCTGGCGATGAGCGCACCGACATCCGTGAAGTCGAGCTCATTGTTGCGCCAGTAGAGGAAGTCCAGTGGACGGAAGCGATGCTCCTCGATGGCGTCGATTTCCTCGTCGGAGAATTCCGGCGAGCTGTCGCCGCCCAGCCCGAGCGTGCCGAAGCTGCCGTCCTTCTGGTGGCGGCCGGCGCGGCCGGCGATCTGCGCCATTTCGGAGATGGTCAGCCGGCGGTCGCGGCGGCCATCGAACTTTTCGAGACCGGCGAAGGCGACGTGAGTGACGTCCATGTTGAGGCCCATGCCGATGGCGTCGGTGGCGACGAGGTAGTCGACCTCGCCGCGCTGGAACATGTCGACCTGGGCATTGCGCGTGGCAGGCGACAGCGCCCCCATGACCACCGCCGCGCCGCCCTTGAACCGGCGCAGCATCTCGGCGAGCGCATAGACCTGCTCGGCCGAGAAGGCGACGATCGCCGAGCGCGGCGGCAGCCGCGACAATTTGACCGAGCCGGCGTAGCGCAGGGTCGAAAAGCGTGGCCGGCTGACGATCTCCGCCTCGGGCAGGAGCTCGCGGATGACGGGCTTGAGCGTGTCCGAGCCAAGGATCAGAGTTTCCTCGCGGCCGCGGGCACGCAGCATGCGGTCGGTGAAGACATGGCCGCGCTCGGGATCGATGCCGAGCTGCGCCTCGTCGATGGCGGCGAAGGCGAAGTCCTTCGGAAATACGCCTTCATGGGCGCGGTCGTCGCGGCCGCCGAACACCGGCATGCTCTCGGCCGTGCACAGCACGTACCGGGCGCCCTTGGGGACGATGCGCTCCTCACCGGTGATCAGGGCGACGTTCTGTGGCCCCTTGATCCGGCAGACGCGGTCGTAGACCTCCCGCGCCAGCAGCCGCAGCGGAAAGCCGATGACGCCACTGGAATGGGCGCACATCCGTTCGATGGCGAGATAAGTCTTGCCGGTGTTGGTGGGCCCGAGGATGGCCCGGACAAGCGAGTCACCGGACATGCCGGCCATGTTGGCACGAGCAACCAGAAGCGCAAGCCGCAAAGCGCCAAGTTAAACCGCTCTTAACCTTGTTTGGGCACAGCGGAGCGCAAGGAGGCGCAAAGCTTGCGCGAAGCATGGGTCCAGCGGCAGTTCGGGACGGCGACGGCAATCGACCTGCCGGTCGCCTTCGGCGCCGCGCGGCCGCCGTTCAGCCTGGTGGTCGACCTCGGCGAGAACCTGTTTTCTAAAGACTGGTGGCGGGGCGCCGTGACCCTTGCGGCGCTGGTCGCATGGGCCTGGATGCTGGGGCCGGGGCTGGAGCCGCTGCCGGCCGGAACGCCGGCGAGGCCGAGAAGCGCCGTCGACGACCAATGGGCGGCCATCGGCGTCAAATCGCCGGAACGCGGATCGCGCTCCGGCCTGCGCATGGCGCCTGGCGCGGCCGTCGAGCCGATCGCCGAAGCGCCCGAGCGCGCCTTCGTCGACCTGTTCGCCACCGTCGGCCGCGACGGCCTGGCCCGCAGCCTGGTCCGCGCCGGCGCGTCGGCCGGCGATGCCGTGCGGGTCGAATCGCTGATGCGCGCGGACGGCGCCCGCATCCCCCCGGGCACCGGCGTGGCCATGGTCCTCGGCCGCAAGGGCGCTCTGGGCCAAAGGCCGGTGGAAAAAGTAGTCGTGCGAGCCGCCCTCGACATGCGGCTGATGGTCGAGCGCGGGGACGACGGGCTGCGCCTGACCCGCCTGCCGATCCCGGTCGACAAGACGCCGCTGCGGATCCGCGGCCGAGCCGGCGACGGCCTCTACTGGGCCTTGCGCGCGGCCGGGGCGTCGAGCCAGTCGGCGGCGGCCTATCTCAAGGCGCTGGCGACGCAGATCGACGTCGGCGAGGTCGGGCCCGACGACCATTTCGACCTGGTGCTGGCCAACCGCCGGACGCCAGGCGGCGAAAGCCAGGCGGGGCCCCTGCTCTATGCCGGGCTGGAGCGATCCGGCGAGCGCGATTTGCAGCTGGTGGCGTGGCAGGTTGGCGGCAAGCTGGCCTGGATCGACGCGGCGGCCGACGGCCAGGCGCAGGCGGCCAATGCCATGATCTGGCCGGTCAATGCCCGCATCACGTCCGGTTTCGGCATGCGCGTCCATCCCATCTTGCGCTTTGCCCGGATGCACAGGGGCGTGGATTTCGGCGCCGGATGGGGAACCCCGATTTTCGCCGCCGCCGACGGCCAGGTCAGCCGCGCCGGCTGGGCCGGCGGGTACGGACGCCAGGTCCGCATCGCCCACGGCGAGGGCATGACGACCAGCTACAGCCACATGAGCCGCATGGTCGTCGAACCAGGCATGCCGGTCCGCCAGGGCCAGCTGATCGGCTATGTCGGCTCTTCCGGCCTGTCGACCGGCCCCCACCTCCACTATGAAGTGCTGCGCGGCGGCACGCCGGTGAACCCGATGTCGGCCCGCTTCTCGAGCGCCCCGGCGATCGACCCGGCCATGACCAACGCGATCAAGGTGCGGCTAAAGGCGCTGCTCGGAGTCGGCCGAAAGGGCTAATCGGCCGCCGTGCGAACCTGGGCGAAAATCGGTTTGTCGGGAGCGGCTTGGGCAAAGATCTCCATCGACGACCTGAGCTTCAGCGCATCGGTCGGACCGAATATCTCCTCGGCTCGCCTGCCGGCCAGCAGGTGCGGCAGGACGGCCTCGCAGCAGGCGGCCAGCCGGGGCCCGAGCAAGGGGTGGCCGAGATAGGCCCTCGCCTCCTCGTTGCCGGACAGACCGAAATGCTTGGCGGTCGGGCTGCGGCCGAGATCGGCATGCTGCGGGAAGATGAACCACATCCAGTGGCTGCGCTTGGCACCAGCCACAAGCTCGGCCAGCGCCTGTTCAAAGACGCCGCCCGACTGGGCGTCGACAAAACGCTGCAGGTCGAACGCGTCGCCGGCCGGCACGGCTAGCGCTTGAGCGCCTTCACCGCCGCCAGCGTCTTGGCGACATGTTGCGACCAGTCGAGGTCGTCGTGGACCATGACGACGCGGCCGTTCTGGTCGATCACATAGGAGGTGCGGGTCGTGAGGCCCTTCTGCTCCTTCCAGACCACGTCATACTCGCGGATCAGCTCGGGCGAGGCCCGGCCGACGGGAAAGGCGCTGCGGCAGGCTTCGACGGAGAATTTCTTCAAGGTGGCGACATCGTCGGCCGACATGCCGATCACCCGCGCCCCGGCCTTGCGGAACTCCGGCACGGCCTCGCTGAAGGCATGGGCCTCGAGCGTGCAGCCCTTGGTGAAGGCCTTGGGGAAGAAATAGAGCACCACCGGCCCCTTGCGCAGCTGCTGCCTGAGGTCGAGGCGGAAGGCCTTGCCGCCGACGGCGGCCGTGGTGACGAAGCTGGGCGCTTTCGTGCCCTCGGGCAGTGCAGCGGCGGCGGGCAAGGCCGCCATGGCCAAGGCTAGGCCGGTGACGAAGGCGCGCATGGGCTTTCTCCTGATGGGATAGCCGACGCTACAGCGTCGCCGTCGCCGGCGCCATGCAATTCAATGACAGGAAGGCTAGCGGGCGCTTAGCCGCCCGGCGCCGCCAACTCGGCGGCCGTGAATCCAGCTCTTGCCCTCGCCGAGCGTCAGGACCGGCGTGAACCTGGCATGTTCGGACGGGGTCATTGGCCGGCCGGCCCGGTCGTCGAGCACGTAGAAGCCGGATGGAGCACGGGCGAGCAGGACGATGTGCGCCCCGACGCCCTTCGAGCGGCCAATGCTGATGTAAAGGTCGCGCTGGTTCCAGCCGGCTGCCTTGAGCACCTGCATCTCGACGACGGCGATGTCTTCGCTGTCGCCGGCGCCGCGCTCGAGAGTCTCGCCGGCATTGGCCCAAAGGTCCGCGACCTTCATCGTGTCGAGATCCGTTGCCCAGCGCACCTTTTCGCGCACCAGCGACTGGACGGCGGCCAATTGCCGCTCAGGGGGCAGCCCCTTGAGGTTCTCCGCCATTTGCAGGACCAGCGGATGCGCGCGGTCGGTGTTGGCGACGCGGCGGAACCGCGCGTCATAAAAAGTCACCCCGGCGCCAACGGCGGCCGTCCCGAATACGTCGGGGCTGGCAGGGGCAATGCCGCTGTGCGGGCGGACGTTGAGGTCGCGTAGCCGGTTGTAGCGGCCGGCCGCCGAATCCTGGCTGACGACGGTCTGGGCGGGAGCAGCAGTGGCAAGGCAGGCAAAAGCCAGCGTCGCGCAGATCAAGCGTGGCGACATCAACGTTCCTTTGACGGAATAATCCCCCGTGGACGCGAAGCTGAACGCGCGGTTCCGTTAAAGGAAGCGATTAACGTTACGGCGACTGAAATCGCCGGTCAACCGTTACGGATATGCAAAAAGCGGGGTTTACTGCCGAGTCGCGTTAACGCGTTACCGATCCCAGGATCCAGATCGCCGACATCAGCAGGATGACGAGCAGCAGAGAAACACCGAGCACGTAACGCACGATGTGCGGCTGCACGCCGCCGCTGGCTTCTTCATCGCTGACGTGAACTTCGTCGCCCTGTCGTTCCATTGCTGGCCTCCTGCCTGCCGGAGTCGGACAGGCGCATCATACGCCTGTGGCAAAGCGGCGGGTAGGGGTGGCGGTGGGCCGGCTGCGGCGGGATTAGCGCTCGCCAGCCAGCCAGCCGGTGAGGACGTAGAAGAGGATTGCAATGGGACCGGTGATCAGCACCGCGGCAACCAGGCCGAGACGGACGATCAGGGGATCGATGCCCATCCAGTCGGCAAGGCCGGCGCCGACGCCCATGATCTTGGCGTCGCGGCGGTTGAGGAGAAAACGACCGTTCATGGTCTTGTCTTTCTGCAAGCGGGCCAAGCCGTTATGCGATCGGCAGCGAGGCGGCGGCCGAGATGAACAGCAGCGAGGTGATGAACGCGCCGGCAAGGCTGGCGGCGATATGGCGGCTGTCGACGAACGAGAAAGTCATTCTGGTCACTCCCTTTTGGCACCCCCCGATGGGGTGATGCCCTTACCAATGCAGGGAGCGTGCCAATTGGAAATTATCGTTTAAAATCAATAATCCGCCTCACTGAGACGAACGCACAGTTGGGAAGAATTACAGAAGAGTTGGGAATTTTCGCCGAAATCCTAGGCGGCAATGGCGTCGGCGGGCACGGCGGCCGGCTCTGCCGCCGAAGCCTTGCGGCTGGCCGGCAGGCACTGGGCGAACAGGGTCGGGAAATCGAGGTCGTTATTGGCCATCAGCGTATCGCCGCGGGCGGCGAGGCAGGCCTGCTCGCTGGCATAATGGGTCGCCGGCGTCGCCACCGTCTGGCAGCTGACGCCGCCGTCGCCGCAACCCATGATGGCAATGACGAAATAGGCCGGTCCCATGTCCCGCTCGCTTTCTTCGGTTAACTGCCAGTAGAACAGCGGATTAACCTCGAAGTTCCAATGATTTCACATGTCCGTTTGCGGCGGAGCGGACCGCCCCCTACCTAGAGGCCGATGACGCAGCAGACAGCAGAACAGCCGCACCGGGGCGGCCTCAACACGCTGCTGCGCTTCCTGCCGTTGCTGTGGCCGAAGGGCGAAGGCGAGCTGAAGGCGCGGGTGATCGCCGCCCTCGTCCTGGTGCTGGCCGGCAAGGCCATCGGCCTGACCGTTCCCTACGCCCTGAAATGGGTGGTGGACGCGATGAGCGGGCCGGCGACCGCCGCGACCGTAGTCCTCGCCCTGGTCGCCGCCTACGCCGCCGCCCGCTTCGGCAGCGTGCTGGCCGACAATCTGCGCAACGCCGTGTTCGAGAAAGTTGGCCAGCAGGCCGGCCGGAGGCTGGCGGCGCGGGTGTTCCGCCACATCCACGACCTCAGCCTGCGCTTTCACCTCGAGCGGCGGACCGGCAGCCTGACCAAGATCGTCGAGCGCGGCACCAAGAGCATCGACATGATGCTCTATTTCCTGCTGTTCAACATTGCCCCGACCCTGATCGAGCTGGTCGCGATCTGCGTCATCTTCTTCTTCAAGTTCGGCATCGGCATGGTCGCGGCGACGTTGGCGATGGTGGTGCTCTACATTGCCTTTACCCGCGCCGTCACCGACTGGCGGGCCAAGCTGCAGCGGGAGATGAACGAGGTCGACAACCAGGCCATCGGCCGCGCGGTCGACAGCCTGCTGAACTATGAGACGGTCAAATATTTCGGCGCCGAGGAGCGCGAGGCCAGGCGCTACGACCAGGCGATCGCCGCTTATGCGCGGGCGGCGACCAAGAACGAGACCTCGCTCGCCTGGCTCAACATCGGCCAGAGCCTGATCACCAACCTCATGATGTTCGGCGCCATCGGCTTCACCGTCTGGGGCTGGCGCCAGGGCCGGTTCACGCCGGGCGACGTGGTGCTGGTCAATGGCCTGCTGCTGCAGCTGTTCCGGCCGCTCGACATGCTCGGCTGGGTGTATCGCTCGATCCGCCAGGGGCTGATCGACATGGAAGCGATGTTCGCGCTGACCGACACGCCGGCCGAGATCGTCGATGTCCCGGGCGCGCCGGCGCTTGCAGTGACCCGCGGGCGGGTGACATTCGAGGACGTGCACTTCGCCTACGACCCCGGGCGCGATATCCTGAAGGGCGTCAGCTTCGCGGTCGAGCCGGGGACGACGCTGGCGGTGGTCGGCCCGTCGGGCGCCGGCAAGTCAACGCTGGCCCGCCTGCTCTACCGCTTCTACGAGCCGACGGCGGGACACATCCGCATCGACGGCCAGGACATCGGCCAGGTCACCCAGGCAAGCCTGCGCGCCGCCATCGGCATCGTCCCGCAGGACACGGTGCTGTTCAACGACACCATCGGCTACAACATCGGCTACGGCCGCGAAGGCGCGGGCCAGGACGAGGTCGAGGCAGCGGCCAGGGGCGCGGCCATCGACGGCTTCATCGCCGCTCTGCCTCTGGGCTATGACTCGATGGTCGGCGAGCGCGGCCTCAAACTGAGCGGCGGCGAGAAGCAAAGGGTCGCCATCGCCCGCACGCTTCTCAAGGACCCGCCGATCCTGATCCTCGACGAGGCGACGAGCGCGCTCGACAGCCGCACCGAGGAGGCGATCCAGGCGACGCTCGACAATGTCGTCAAGGACCGCACGACCATCACCATCGCCCACCGCCTGTCGACCATCGTCGATGCCGACCGCATCGTCGTCCTCGATGCCGGGCGGGTCGCCGAGACCGGCACTCATGTAGAGCTGCTGCGCGCCGGCGGGCTCTATGCGGAGCTGTGGGCGCGGCAGGCGGCGGAACGGGCGCTGGAGGAAGCGGCGGAGTGAAGACTTGCGTCATTGCGAGCGTAGCGAAGCAATCCAGCGGCAAGGACTGGATTGCTTCGTCGCTCCGCTCCTCGCAATGACGGTCTCGTGAGCGTCCAGGAAATCCTCCACCGTACCTTCGGCTTCACCTCCTTCCGCTGCGTGCAGGAGACGGTCGTCGGCCGGGTGATGGCCGGCAAGGACACGCTGGCGGTGATGCCGACCGGGTCGGGCAAATCTTTGTGCTATCAATTGCCGGCGCTGGCGCGGGCGGGAACGGCGCTCGTCGTCTCCCCGCTGATCGCGCTGATGCACGACCAGATCCGCGCGGCGGAAGGGCTCGGCATTCGTGCCGCCTCGCTGACCTCGGCCGACGGCGACCGCGACGAAACCGAGAGACGGCTGCTCGCCGGCGAGCTCGACCTGCTCTACGTCGCACCGGAACGGGCGACGACGGAAGGCTTCCGGCGGCTGATCGGCCGCGTGCCGCTGGCGCTGATTGCCATCGACGAGGCGCATTGCGTCAGCGAATGGGGCCATGACTTCCGCCCCGACTACCGCCAGCTGACCGGCCTGCTCGACGCGCACAGGGACGTGCCGCGGCTGGCGCTGACCGCGACCGCCGACCGGCGCACCCGCGAGGACATCCTGGTGCAGCTCGGCATTCCCGCCGACGGGCTGGTCATCGCCGGCTTCGACCGGCCCAACATCCGCTATCACGTCCGCCCGCGCGACGGCATCGGCCGGCAATTGAAGGAGCTGCTGGCTGCCCAGCCGGGGGCCGGCATCGTCTACACCACCAGCCGCGACCAAGCCGGCAAGATCGCCGAGCAGCTGGCGGCGAGCGGGCGGCCGGCCCTGCCCTATCACGCCGGGCTGGAGGCGCCGGTCCGCAAGCGCAACCAGACGGCGTTCGTCGCCTCGGAGGAGATGGTGATGGCGGCGACCATCGCCTTTGGCATGGGCATCGACAAGCCAGACGTCCGCTTCGTCGCCCATGCCGGCATCCCCAAGTCGATCGAGGCCTATTACCAGGAGACCGGCCGGGCCGGGCGCGACGGCGACCCGGCCGAGGCCTGGCTGTTCTGGGGTGCCGAGGATTTCGCCCGCGCCCGCCGCCGCATCGAGACCGAGGTCGAGCCCGAACGCCGGCCGCAGGAGCGCGAGCGGCTGAACGCGCTCGCCGCCTTCGTCGAGGCGACCACCTGCCGCCGGGCGATCCTGCTCCGCCATTTCGGCGAAGACCCGCCGGCGCAATGCGGCAATTGCGACAATTGCCTGGAGCCGCCGGCGAGCATCGACGCCAGCGAGACGGCGCGCAAGCTGCTGTCCGCCGCCTTCCGCACCGAGATGCGCTTCGGCGTCGCGCATCTGGCCGCCGTGCTGGGCGGCGACGACAATGAAAAGGTTCGCCAGTTCGGCCACCAGAAGCTGAGCGTGTTCGGCATCGCCGGGCCTGAGGAGCTGGCGCTGCTGCGGCCGGTGGCCCGCGCCTTGATCGCCCGCGACGCGCTGCGCGCCGATGCCTATGGCGGCCTGTCGTTCGGCCCCGGCGCCCGGCCGATCCTGAAAGGCGAGGAGGGCCTGACCATCGCCGTCCCGCCGCCGCGCAAGCGCGGTTCCCGGCGGCAGCGCGACAGCGGCCCGGCCGATCCCCTGTTCGAGGCGCTGCGCGCCCGGCGGCGCGAGCTGGCTGCCGAGGCCGGCGTGCCGCCCTATGTCATCTTCCACGACTCGACCCTGCGCGAGATCGCCGCGGCGCGGCCGGCGAGCCTCGCCGAGCTGGCGCGCGTGCAGGGCGTGGGCGAAGCCAAGCTGACGCGCTATGGGGAAGCGATGCTCGCGGCGGTCGCGGGATTCGAGGAGGCGGCGCAATGATCCGGCAACTGGACGACAAGACCCTGGTCAGCGGCCAGCTAAGCCCGGACGAAGTCGCCGGCCTGACGGCACAGGGCGTCACCATGCTGATCAACAACCGGCCTGACAATGAGGACGCCGGCCAGCCCAGTTCGACCGACATCGAGGCGGCGGCGCGCGCGGCGGGCATCGAATATCGCCACATCCCGATCCGCCACGGCCTGGGGCCGTCGGACGTCAACGCGATGCGCGATGCCATGCATGCGGCCGGGGATGGCAAGCTGCTCGCCTTCTGCCGTTCGGGCAACCGTTCGACCCTGGCCTGGGCGGTGGCGCGGAGCGAGGACGGCGCCGACCCGGAAGAGCTGCACCGCTGCGCCGAGGCCGCCGGCTTCAGCCTCGCCCCGGTCGCGCACCTGCTTTAGTCACCAGGGAACGACGTCACCCGCCGCGGTTTCCGCCGGCCGCGGCGCCCGGCCGAGCATGGCATTGCGATGCGGGAAGCGGCCAAACCGCTCGATGATATCGTGGTGCTTCTTCGCGAAGCCGACGAAGAAGTCGTCGCCAAGCGCGGTGAACAAGGCGAGCGAGCGGCGCTGGTCGGCGAGGCGCTCGCTATGTTCGAAGGGCATGTAGAGGAACGCCTTTTCGTCCTTCGTCAACTGGTCGTCATAGCCCCGTTCGACCGCGCCCTTGGCGATCGCCAAGGCCAGCGCGTCGGTCATGAACTGGTCGGCATGGCCGCGGAACATGTTGCGCGGCAGCTGGTCGAACAGGATGACCGCCGCCAAGGCGGTGCGGGCGTCGCCGAGGAAGCTTTCCGGCGGCAGCTGTCGCTTTTCGGCATGGAGGTCGGCGAAGCGGTCCCGGCACTCGGCGTCGAGCGCGTCATCGCTGCGCCACCACCGGTCGGGACCGAGGCCGAACCAGTAATCTAGGACCCGGCCGGGCCAGTCGCTCAAGCCGCGGTCCCGCCGACCGTCAGCCCGTCGATCAGCAGGGTGGGCTGGCCGACGCCGGCGGGCACCGACTGGCCGGCCTTGCCGCAAATGCCGACGCCCTCGTCGAGCTGAAGATCATTGCCGATGCCCTTGACCCGGGTGAGCACGCTCGGCCCGTCACCGATCAGGGTCGCGCCCTTGAGCGGCTCCGCGAGCCTGCCGTTGCGGATCCGGTAGGCCTCGGTGCAGGAAAAGACGAACTTGCCGCTGGTGATGTCGACCTGGCCGCCGCCGAAGCTCTTGGCGTAGACGCCGTCCTTGACCCGGCCGACCAGTTCGTCCGGATCGTCCTTGCCGGCGAGCATGAAGGTGTTGGTCATGCGCGGCATCGGCGCGTGGGCGAAGCTCTCGCGGCGGCCATTGCCGGTCGGCGCCATGCCCATTAGCCGGGCGTTGAGGCGGTCCTGCAAATAGCCCTTCAAGATACCGTCCTCGATAAGGACGGTGCGGCCGGTCGGCGTGCCTTCATCGTCGATGGTCAGCGAGCCGCGGCGGGCGTGCATGGCGCCATCGTCGACGACGGTGACGCCGGGCGCGGCGACCCGCTCCCCCATGCGGCCGGAAAAGGCCGACGTGCCCTTGCGGTTGAAATCGCCTTCGAGGCCGTGGCCGACGGCCTCGTGCAGCAGCACGCCGGGCCAGCCGGGGCCGCAGACGACGGTCATCTCGCCGGCGGGAGCCGGCACCGCCTCGAGGTTGATCAGCGCCTGGGCAAGCGCGATGTCGATGGCCCGGTTCCACTCGGCCTCGTCGAACAGCTTGCCGTAGAGATAGCGGCCGCCGAGGCCATGGAAGCCGGTTTCCCGCCGATCGCCTTCGCGGGCGACGATTCCGACGTTGAGGCGGACCAGTGGCCGGACGTCGCGGGCGACGAAGCCGTCGGCGCGCAGGATCTCGATGACGCTCCAGCTGGCGGACAGGCCGACGCTGACCTGCTCGACCCGCGGGTCGCGGGCGCGGGCGGCGGCGTCGATCCGCTGGCACAGGGTGACCTTGTCGGCGAAGGGCACGGCCGAAAGCGGGTCGTCGGCGCCGTACATCGCCTGGTTGGTGCGCGGAGGCGGCGGCACGGCGGCGCCCCCGGCGGGATCGAGCAATTTGAGGGTCGCGGCGGCGCGGTCGATCGCCGCGGCGCTGATTTCATTGGCATGGGCGAAGGCGGTGGTCTCGCCGGAAACTCCGCGCAGGCCGAAGCCCGAAGCGCTGTTGTAGTCGGCGGTCTTCAGCCGGCCGTCGTCGAAGCCGAAAGCCTCGCTGACCCGGTACTGGAGGTAGAGCTCGCCGTCGTCATGGCCGGCGAGGTGGCGGGCGGCAAGGCGCTGCGCTTCGGCGGGGTCGAGGCTGCGGTAGAGGAAGGCGCGCGGGTCGCCGGCGGTCATTGGGAAGGACCGGCGCCGGTGACGCTGCGGTCGGCCGGGCCGCCTTCGAGGACGAAGCGGCGGTCGCAATAGCCGCAGTCGACGAAGCCGAGCTGGTCGTCGACGTGGAGATAGACGCGCGGGTGGCCGAGCGCGGCGGGGACGTCGCCGGAGCCGTCGCAGGCGACGCGCACGCTCTTGACCTTGATGGTTTCAGGGGGCGGGATCATGGGCCAATGCCCTAGCGCCCGGCCCCCGAAGCTTCAACCTACGGGATGAAGCTATTGGTAGTCGGCGGTCAGGTCGTAGGTGGCCGAATAGAGGCCTTCCGGCTGGTTGGCGGCGACGAAGATGACGCCGCCGACGCCGACGAAGAAGGTCTGGTCGGCGGCGATCGTCCTGGTCGTCGGGCCATCGAGATTCATGGCCAGCACGGTCAGCGTGTCGCCGCCCGGGTTGGTCAGCTGGGCCGGCGGGGTGAGGGCCATGATCACCTGCTGGCCGGGCGTGCCGGCGCCGGCGAACTCGCCGCGCTGGCCGACATCGTTGGGCATCAGCGTCAGGCCGGCCGAAGCCGCGCGGGCGCCGTTGACGGCATTGATCGAAACCCAGCCGGCGGTCGTCGTCGACGGCACGATCGAGCCGAAATGAATGTCCTGCACCTTGGTCAGGGTCAGCGGGATGAGCAGCAGCGCCCGGCCCGGCGGCGGGGTCGGCGCCGAAACCGGGGCGGCCGCCGCCGGTGCAATCGCCGCCAGCAGGGCGCTAAGCGCCAGAGCCGATTTCACAAGTCCACGCATGGTCAATGCCTTCGCAATCCAGGTTGCCTCCATTTTGGCGATAACCTGTGGCCAAGCATTGAATGGGACCGGTTTGCGCGACTTTAACCGTGTTTGGCAGGAATTGGGTGGGCTCAGGGATATTGGATCGTGACGTCGAACGTGCCGGTATAAAGGCCCTCGGCCTGCCCGGCCGTCGGCCTCAGGGTGGCGCCGACCTTGAAGTCGAAGATGCCGGCCTGGGCCATGGTCCGCTTGGACTGGCCATCGAGCGTGAAATTGTTGAGCAGGATGGTCTGGGTGCCGCCGACCCGGGTGAGGTTGATGCCGCCATTGGGGATGCGGATGATCACCACCGCATTGCCCTGGGCGACGCCGCGGAAAGTGGCGGCGCGCGGGCTGCCGCCCAGGCGCAGGACGCCGCCGGTGGTGGTCATGGTGTCGGTGACCGGGTTGATGACGGCCGTTCCGTTGGCGGTGACCCCAAGATAGCCGAAGTCCATGTCGTTGAGCTTGGCCAGCGTCAGCGGCCGCATCAGCGCCGCCGTGCCGCTCGGCGGCGTCGGTGGGGCCAGCGGCGCGGCGCGTACGGCCGCCGGCTGAAGCAGGGCCAGCGGCAGGGTGGCGGCAAGGAGGAGACGCAGCGGACCGATCATGTCCGCCCAACTAGAGGGTTAACGTCAAAATTACCTTCGGAGTTAAGGTAAAGGCGGCGTTTACCATCTTCGCTTTCACCGGCGGGGCAGCGCGGCTATCGAGTCGGCCATGGCCAGCGCCCAACCCGCGATCCGCATCGACTCCCTGTGCAAGACCTATGCATGCGGCAAGACGGCGCTGGACGGCGTCAGCTTCGACGTGCCGCAGGGGACGATCTTCGGCCTGCTCGGCCCCAACGGCGCCGGCAAGTCGACCCTGATCAACATCCTGGCCGGCCTGGTGGTGAAAAGCGGCGGCAAGGCGAGCGTCTGGGGCTTCGACATCGACGAGCACCCGCGCAACGCCAAATTGTCGATCGGCATCGTCCCCCAGGAAATCCTCTTCGACCCCTTCTTCACGCCGAAGGAGACGCTGGAGCTGCAGGCCGGCCTCTATGGCGTGCCCAAGGAGCGGCGGATCACCGATGCCCTGCTCGCCGCCATGCGCCTGACCGACAAGGCCGATGCCTATTCGCGCACCCTGTCCGGCGGCATGAAGCGGCGGCTGCTGGTCGCCAAGGCGATGGTCCATTCGCCGCCGATCCTGGTACTCGACGAGCCGACGGCCGGCGTCGACATCGAGCTTCGCCAGCAATTGTGGGCCTATGTCCGCGGCCTCAACGCCCAGGGCGTCACCGTGGTGCTGACCACACATTACCTCGAGGAAGCCGAGGAATTGTGCGACCGCATCGCCATCATCAACCACGGCAAGCTGATCGCCAACGAGCCGACCCGCGAGCTGGTCGCCCGGGCCCAGGACAAGGCGGTGGTGGTGACGGTCGACCGGGATTTGACCGAAGCGCCAGTCGCTCCCTGCTTCGAGCGCATCGAGGTCACCGGCGAGCGGACGCTGGAAATCGGCTATCGCAAGGACCGGGTGAACGCCGGCCAGGTGCTGGCGGCTTTGCAGGCCGAGGGGCTGGGCATCGTCGACGTCTCCACCCGCGACCCGGACCTGGAGGACGTCTTCCTCAGCCTGACCCGGGAAGGCGCGTGACCCAGTTCGACGTCCTCATTGTCGGCTCCGGCGCGGCGGGCCTGACCGCGGCGCTCAACCTCGCCCAGAGCCGCAAGGTGGCGGTGATCGCCAAGGGGCCCTTGAGCGACAGCGCCTCGGCGCGGGCGCAGGGCGGCATCGCCGCGGTGCTGGAGGAAGGCGACAGCTTCGAGGCTCATGTCCGCGACACGATGATCGCCGGGGCCGGCCTCAACGATCTGGATGTCGTCGAGCATGTCGTCGCCGCGGCGCCGGCGGCGATCGCCCGGCTCGAGCAATTGGGCGTGCCGTTCGCCAGCGAGAACGGGGCGCTGCACCTGACCCGCGAGGGCGGCCACAGCCACCGCCGCATCGTCCATGTCGCCGACGCCACCGGCTGGGCCATCCAGCAGGCGCTGGAAGCGGCCGCCGCCGCCAATCCCAACATCACCCTTGTCCCCGACATGGTAGCGATCGACCTGGTCACCGGCCGCCATGCGGCGGAGTTCACGACCAGCGGCGCCGTCCACGGCCTCTACGCCTTCAACCGACGAAGCGGCGCGGTCGAGACCCTGGTCGCCCGGGCGACGGTCCTGGCGAGCGGCGGGGCGGGCCGCGCCTATCTCTATTCGACGGCGCCGCGCGGCGCGACCGGCGACGGCATCGCCATGGCCTGGCGGGCGGGTTGCCGGGTTTCCAACATGGAATTCATGCAATTCCACCCGACCTGCCTGTACAACCTCCAGGTCAAGAATTTCCTGATCACCGAGGCGGTGCGGGGCGAGGGCGGCATCCTCAAGCACCCCGAGACCGGCCACCGCTTCATGCCCGATTATGACGAGCGCGCCGAACTGGCGCCGCGCGACATCGTCGCCCGCGCCATCGACCATGAGATCAAGCGCGACGGCCTCGATTTCGTCCATCTCGACATTTCGCACCGCGAACCCGAATTCGTGCGGACACATTTCCCGACCATCCACGCCCGGCTGCTCGAGCTCGGCATCGACATCACGACGCAGCCGATCCCGGTGGTGCCGGCCCAGCATTACACCTGCGGCGGGGTGATGGTGGATTTGCACGGCCGCACCGACGCCCCCGGCCTCTATGCCGCCGGCGAAGTGACGCAATCTGGGCTGCACGGCGCCAACCGGCTGGCGTCCAACTCCCTCCTCGAATGCCTGGTGTTCGGCGAGGCGGCGGCGCGGCACATATTGGAATGCTGGGACGACCTGTCCGAGCCGACGCAAGTGCGCGGCTGGGACGAGAGCCGGGTGACCGACAGCGACGAGGAGGTGGTCATCCAGCAATGCTGGCGCGAGATCCGCCAGTTCATGTGGAATTTCGTCGGCATCGTCCGCACCACCAAGCGGCTGGAGCGGGCGAAGAACCGCATCGACCTGCTGCGCCAGGAAGTGAACGACTATTACCGCAACTTCCGCGTGACCCCGGACCTGATCGAGCTGCGCAATTTGGTCGAGGTCGCAGACCTCATCATCCGCAGCGCACTGGCGCGCCACGAGAGCCGCGGCCTGCACTTCACGCTCGATTATCCCGAGACCGCGCTGGTCGCCGAGGACACGGTGCTGGTGCCCTAGAGCAGCCTGTTGATCGCCAACTGGGCCGGCGGCGACCTCCGCGAACGGCCCGGCCGGAGTGGCAGGCGGGGTGAGTGGAGCCAGGATGGCCCGTCCCGCTGCAACCCTATGCTCCTGGGACGGTTGTGTAAGTTGCTACCAGTCGCAAGACGGTTTGGGGTGCCCAGCCTGACGAGAAACGGGGCCGCGCCCTCCTCCTATCTTTCACGTCTCCTAGCCAACAGGCGCCAATTCTGACGCCTGGAAACGAAGGAACACACGATGAAGTATTTTGGCACCGTCAACTCGTTCGACATCGACCAGGGCATCGGCTCGATCAAGCCGGAAACCGGCGGCGAGAACCTGACATTCGAGAAAAGCGCCTTTGCGTGGGACGCCAAGGAAAGCCCGCCCAAGACCGGCCAGCGCCTGTCCTATGACGTCGGCACCAACAGCGACAAGAAGCCTTGCGCGCTGAACCTCCAGACCATCTAAGCCAATGGGGCGGGAGTAGAACCTCCCGCCTCACTTCGGCAACTGCCCCCGCCGGGGTCATCCGCTACCGCAATTTGCTGATCGTCAGCTTGTCGGCGCGGGCGCGGATCTGGACGGATTCCTCGCTCCTTGTCAGCGCCTTGGCGATGGCGCGCAGGCTCATGCCCTTGCCGGCCAGCAAATGCAGCTTCTGGATCTCGTCCTGCCGCCAGGGCTGGCGGTGGCGTTCGAATTTTTCACCCATGTGAAGCACTCCCTCGTGGCTGGCATCGCGCGCGCGCCCTGCTAAACCCGCGGCGAATGTCCGATGCCCAGCCCCACCTCTACCTCGTCGACGGGTCGAGCTACATCTTCCGCGCCTACCATCGGCTGCCGCCGCTGACCAACCGCCACGGCCAGCCGGCGGGGGCCGTCTATGGCTATACGGCGATGCTGTGGAAGCTGGCGCAGGGGCTGGAGCAGGCGGACGGGCCGACCCACATGGCGGTAATCCTCGACGCGTCGGAATCGACGCACCGCAACCAGATGTACGACCAGTACAAGGCCAATAGGCCGCCGGCGCCCGAGGATTTGGTCCCGCAATTCCCTTTGATCCGCACCGCCACCCGCGCTTTCTCCATTCCCTGCATCGAGGAGGATGGGCTGGAGGCCGACGACATCATCGCCTGCTACGTGATGGCGGCGAAGAAGGCCGGCTGGAAAGTGACCATCGTCAGCTCGGACAAGGATCTGATGCAGCTGATCGACGACGGCCAGGTCGACATGCTCGACACGATGAACGACCGCCGCATCGGCCGCGACCAGGTGCTGGAGAAATTCGGCGTCGGGCCGGAGAAGGTCGGCGACGTGCTGGCGCTGATGGGCGACAGCGTCGACAATGTCCCGGGCGTGCCCGGCATCGGCCCGAAGACGGCGAGCCAGCTGATCCAGCACTATGGCGATTTGGAGACAGTGCTGGCGAGCACGGACGAGATCACCAAGCCGAAGCTGAAGCAGAACCTCATCGAGCATGCGGAGATGGCGCGGCTGTCGCGCAAGCTGGTGGAGCTGGTGTGCGACGCGCCCTTGCCCGAGCCGCTGGAGGACCTGGCGCTCAAGGGCATCCCGAAGGAGCCCTTGGCCGCCTTCCTCGAGGACCAGGGTTTCAAGTCGCTGCTGGCGCGGCTGAACAGCGGCGGCGGCGGTGCCTCTTCGGGGGGGGCGCGGCCGGTTGACGTCATGGCGTCGAAGCCGGCGGCGCCGGCCGGCCCGCAGAGCATCAGCGTCAACCGATCGGCCTATGAGACGGTGACGACGCTCGACGCGCTCGACCGCTGGGTCGCCGAGGCGACCGCCCTGGGCCAGGTCGCCATCGACACCGAGACCGACTGCATCGACTGCGTCGTCGCCCGGCTGGTCGGGGTCAGCCTGGCGACCGCGCCGAACAAGGCCTGCTACATCCCCGTCGGCCATGTCGGCGGCGACTTGTATTCCGACGCGCCCAGGCAATTGCCGCTGGCCGAGGTGCTGGGCCGGCTAAAGCCGCTGCTGGAAGACCCGGCGGTGCTGAAGATCGCCCACAACCTCAAATATGACTGGGTGATGTTCGCCAAGCACGACATCTTCGTCGCGCCCCATGACGACACGATGGTGCTGAGCTTCGACCTCGACGCCGGCCGCGGCGGGCACGGGCTGGACGAGCTGGCCAAGACCCATTTCGACCATGAGTGCATCTCCTTCAAGGCGCTGTGCGGCGTCGGGGCCAAGCAGATCACCTTCGACCATGTGACCTTGGACAAGGCGACCGAATATGCCGCCGAGGACGCCGACATCTGTTTGCGGCTGTGGCAACGGCTGAAGCCGCGGCTGGCGGCGGAGAACGTCACGCGCGTCTACGAGATGGTCGACCGGCCGCTGGTGACGACCGTCGGCCGGATGGAGCGCCGCGGCATCAAGGTCGACCGCGAGTATCTGGCGAAACTGTCGAGCGAGTTCTCGATCGAGATCGCGGCGCTGGAGCAGAAGGTCTACGAGGCGGCAGGCGGGCCGTTCACCATCGGCAGCCCGCAGCAGCTCGGCTCTGTCCTCTACGACCGGCTGGGCCTGAAAGGCGGGCGCAAGGGCAAGAGCGGCACCTATTCGACCGACGTCACCGAGCTCGAGCGGTTGGCCGCGGAGGGTGTCGAATGCGCCCGGCTGGTGCTCGACTGGCGGCAATTGACCAAATTGAGGTCAACCTACACCGACGCGCTGCAGGCGCAGATCAACCCGGAAACCGGCCGGGTGCACACCAGCTTTTCCTTGTCCGGAGCGCAGACGGGACGCCTGTCGTCGACCGAGCCGAACCTGCAGAACATCCCGATCCGCACCGAGATCGGCCGCAAGATCCGCGATGCCTTCATCGCCGAGCCCGGCTTCCAGTTGATGAGCGCCGATTATAGCCAGATCGAGCTGAGGATCGCCGCCCACATGGCCGACGTACCGCAGCTGAAGGCCGCCTTCGCCGACCACCAGGACATCCACGCGATGACCGCGCAGGAATTGTTCGGGACGGTCGACCGCGACACGCGCGGCAAGGCGAAGACGGTGAACTTCGCCATCCTCTACGGCATTTCGGCCTGGGGGCTGGCCGGCCGGCTGGCCGTGCCGAAGGAAGAAGGCCAGGCGATCATCGCCCGCTATTTCGAGCGCTTCCCCGGCATTCGCGCCTATATCGACGAGACTTTGGCCTTCGCGCGGGAGAACGGCTTCACCCGCACCCTGTTCGGCCGCAAGACGCATTTCCCCAACATCCGCGCCGGCAACCCCAATTTCCGCGCCGGAGCCGAGCGGGCGGCGATCAACGCGCCGATCCAGGGCACCAGCGCCGACCTCATCAAGCGGGCGATGAACCGCATGGACGAGGCGCTGGAGCAGGCGGGGCTGGAAGGCGTGCGCATGTTGCTGCAGGTCCATGACGAACTGCTGTTCGAAGTGCCCGACGGGCGTGAGGAAGAAGCGGCCGCCGTCGTCCGCGAGGTGATGGCCAGGGCCGCCGAGCCGGCGCTGGCCCTCGACGTGCCGCTGGACGTCGAGGTCGGCTGGGGCGCCAATTGGGGCGCGGCGCATTGACCGAGGCCGAGAAACAATCGGCGACGGCCGACCTGGCGGCGCTGGCGCGCGGCGGCCGGATCAACTTCTTCGGCTTCATCCTGCGGCTGCTGGCGCGGCTGCCCTTCCTGTTCATCGCCGGCCGCATCTACGGCGCCGAGGCGCTTGGCCGCTTTGCCTATGCGGTGCTGATCGTCGAATTCGCCGCCCAGCTGGCGACGCTCGGCCTCAAGCGGGGCCTTGCCCAGCAGCTGGCGAACACCAAGGACAAGCCGCACGTCTGCGTCGTCTGGGACGCGCTGCTGGTCGCCGCCGTCGGCTCGGCCTTCTTCATGGGCCTGCTGATGCTTTTCCCGCAGGCGATGTTCCCCAACAGCGCCATCACCGGGCTGGAATGGCTGCTGCCGATCACCATCATCGCTTTGGCCTGGTCGGACATCACGCTGGCGGCGCTCGCCTATCGCCATGACGTCGGCGCGACGGTCAGGGCGCGGGCGATCGTCGAGCCGTGGACGATCAGCATCGCCGCCTTCGCCTGGTCGTTCGTCTCGACCCGCGACGGCCTGATCATCGCCTATGTGCTGTCGATGGTCGGAGCGCTGGTCGCCTCGGTCATCCCGTTCATGAAAAGCTATGGCGCGCCCCGCGGTTGGAGCCCCGACCCCGCCGGCCTGTGGCGGATGGCGCGGCGCAACCTGCCGGTGGCCGCGGCCGACGCCATCGAATGGGGGTCGCGCCGGGTCGACATCGCCATCCTTGGCCTGTTCGCCTCGCCCTATGTCGTCGGCATCTATTACGTCGCCCAGAACGTCGCTTCGCTGCCCGCCAAGCTGAAGACCAGCTTCGACCCGATCCTCGGGCCGGTCATTTCCCGCAACATCGCCGCCGGCAACAAGGCGGCGGTCGCCAAGCAGGTTCGCCAGGTCGGTTTCTGGGTGATCGCCGCCCAAAGCGCGGTGGCGCTGGCGCTCGGCATCCCCGGCGAGGCGGTGATGGGCCTCGTCGGCCCCGAGTTCGTCTTCGGCACCGCGGCGCTGGGCTTCCTGCTGGCGGCCGAAGTGGTTGCCGCGACCGCCGCGGTCAGCGAATCGGCGCTGATCTACTGCGCGCGCAACCGCAACATGATCATCAGCCTCGTGATGATCGCGCTGCAGGCGGTGATGACCGTCGGCCTGATCCTGCTCATGCAGCGCCAGCTGCTGCCGCCGATGGTGGTCGCCACCGGGCCAGCGGTGGCGCTGCTGCTGGGGCTCGGCTTTGCCGCCATCGTCAAGTCGCGGTTGCTTGGCTCCCTGCTCAACGCCCCAGTGTCCGGCTGGCGCTGGGCGCTGGTCTGGGCGAGCATTGCCGCCGGCATCGTCGGCTGGCTGTTCACGCTCCTGCCGCCGAGCCTGGAATGGCTGGAGCTGCTCGGCGGCATCCCGGCGATCCTGCTGGCATTCGGGCTGGTGGTGTGGACCAAGGGCTTCGGCCCCGAGGACCGCGAGCTGTTCCGCATGCGCAAGCACGAGATCGAGGAACTGAGCCTGCCCGACCCGGGCAGCGGGGCGAATGCCCCTCGCTGACTCAGTGCCGGAAGTGGCGCATTCCCGTGAACACCATCGCCAGGCCGGCCTCGTCGGCGGCGGCGATGACTTCGTCGTCGCGGATCGAGCCGCCGGGCTGGATGACCGCCGTCGCGCCGGCCTCGGCCGCGGCCAATAGCCCGTCGGCGAAGGGGAAGAAGGCGTCGGACGCGACCGCCGAGCCGACCGTGCGCGGCTCGGCCCAGCCGTTGGTTTCGGCCGCTTCGCGCGCCTTGATGGCGGCGATGCGGGCGGAATCGCGGCGATTCATCTGGCCGGCGCCGATGCCGGCCGTGACCCCGTCCTTGGCATAGACGATGGCGTTCGACTTGACGTGCTTGGCAACGGTCCAGGCGAACAGGCAATCGGCCAGCTCCTGGTCGGTCGGCGCGCGTTTGGTGACGACCTGCAGGTCTTCGCGGGCAATGTGGCCGTTGTCGCCGTCCTGGACCAGCAGGCCGCCGGTGATCACCGTCAGCCGCTGGCTGCCGCGCTTGGGGTCGGGGAGCGGCCCGGTGAGCAGCAGGCGCAGGTTCTTCTTCCCGGCGAAGACGGCCCTCGCTGCGTCATCGGCTTCGGGCGCGACGACGACTTCGGTGAAGATTTGCGTGATCGCCTCGGCGGTTGCGGCGTCGAGCGGGCGGTTGACGGCGACGATGCCGCCGAAAGCCGAGACGCTGTCGCAGGCGAGCGCCTGGGTCCAGGCCTCGACCAGGCTGCCGGCGCTGGCGACACCGCAGGGGTTGGCGTGCTTGACGATGACGACGGTCGGCGGACCGTCGCGGAATTCGGCGGCCAGTTCCAGCGCCGCATTGGCGTCATTCAGATTGTTGAAGCTGAGTTCCTTGCCCTGAACCTGCTGAGCCTGGGCGATGCCGGCCGCCGTCGGACCGACGGGCACGTAGAGCGCCGCCTGCTGGTGCGGATTTTCACCATAGCGCAGCGGCATCTTCAGCCGGCTGGAAAAGGTCCAGCTTTCCGGCCAGCGCTGCTGCTGGTCGCCAAACGCGAACCATTGCGAGACGAGCGCATCATATTCGGCGGTCAGCGCGAAGGCCTTGGCGGCAAGGCGCTTGCGCAGGGCGAGGGTCGTCGCTCCCCCATTGGCGTCGAGCTCGGCGAGCAGCGCGCCATAATCGGCGGGGTCGGTGACGACCGCGACGAAGGCGTGGTTCTTGGCCGCCGAGCGCACCATCGCCGGGCCGCCGATGTCGATATTCTCGATCACCTCGTCGCGGGGGGCACCGCGCATCAGCGTCTGCAGGAAAGGGTAGAGGTTGACGACGACGAGGTCGATCGGCGCGATGCCGTGATCGGCCATGGCTGCGGCATGGTCGGGATTGTCGCGGATACCGAGCAGTCCGCCGTGGACCTTGGGATGGAGGGTCTTCACGCGCCCGTCCATCATCTCCGGAAAGCCCGTAACTTCACTAATTTCGTGGACCTGGAGACCAAAGTCGTGAAGTTTGGCCGCCGTGCCGCCGGTCGAGACCAGTTCGACCCCATGCCGGGCAAGCCCGGCCGCCAGCTCGTCCAGCCCGCTCTTGTCGGACAGGGAAATCAGGGCGCGCCGCACCGGCAGCAGGTCACTCATCGCTTCATCCCCTAGCTCGACCGGCGGAACTGCCAGGCGGTCGAGCCGCCCACCGCCGAAACCTCGCCCACTACCGCCAGCTGCAGGCATGGGCGGACCTCGCCGTCGCCGCCGACATGCAGGCTTTCCTCGATCGCCAGCATCGCCCCGCGGCAGCGGAAATTCCACGGCGGCGCCCGCGGCGGGCGCAGGATGGCGCCCATGCCGTCGGCGGTAGCGGTCGCCTCGATGCCCGGCGCCAAATGGAACCGGATGGCGAAGGGCGCCGATTCCCGGATCCTCTTGCGGCCCCTGGGCAGCAGCTGGTCGTTGCCGCGGACTTCCTTGCCGTCATTGCCGAGCACGATGCCGCGCTGGTGGACGAGGCCGAAGCCGCGCGCATAGCCGTCATGGCTGGCCTGGATGCGGCTCGAATCATTGTCTTCCGAGCGGTCGATGACAACGTCGGTGACGCCCTTGCCCAGCGACCCGTCGTCGAGGATGGCGGTGGAATTGGTATCGGCAAGCGTCAGCGTGCTGTGCGCGGCGGTGGTGCGCAGCGCGTGCACCAGTTCCGGCGGCAGGCCGTGCGGGGCAAAGCCGGGGCCGCCGCAATTGACCACCAGCCGCTGGGCACCGTCGCTGAGTTCGAACGCCAGCGTCGAGGCATTGCCGGTGACCATCTTCGCCGGCGGCGGCGGGGCGGCATCCATCACCAGGATTGTGCCGAGCGCCGACAGGCGATGATAGCCCCAGCCGCGCGCCTGGCGCAGCGGCCGGGCGCGCAGGCCGCAGCCGTCGATCAAGGCAGCGATCCGGGCCGGGTCGCCGGGATTGCCGCCCTGCCAGCTGGACAGGCCGCCGTCGCCCATGGTGACGCCGTGGAGGGCCGCCAGCGCCGCGGCGGCGGCGCTCTCCAGCGCGTCGGGAAGGGTCTGCTTGGCGGCGAAATAGGCGGCGCGGAGCAGGCCGAGCCGGTCGACCAACAGCAGCTGTTCCTCCGGCGACCGGCTCATCAGCCCGCCATCCTCGAACTGGGCCCCGGCCAGCGCCCTGAGCAGCCCGGCCTCGCCGCGCGCCACCCGCGGCAGGCCGCCCTGGATCAGCAGGGCAGCGGCGACCACCCCGGCCCAGGCAGTGATGCGCGGCAGGCCCGGCGGCGCCTTGTCGGCGGTGACGTCAAGGTGGCGGGCACCACGCGCCAGCGTGTTGAGCAGGGCCGATCGATAGGCAGCGTCGCGGCTCGACAGGACATAGGGCGCATAGGCCGTCCAGAAGAGGATGCGCTCCCCCCACAGGTCCGGCCGCCACGCCTCGTCGGCGCGGGTGCCGTGGGCAACCAGCCAGCGGGCGGCGAGGGCCTCCGCCAGCCTGGCCCCTTTTTCCCGGCCGGCCGCCGCCGCCAGGTCGCGCAGCCAGGAAAAGCCCTGCACGGCATCGGCCAGCGGCCCGCCGGCGCCAAGCGCGGCAAAGTCGAGGTCGGCAAGCGGCAGGGCCTCATTGCCAAGCAGGAACCGGCCAGCGAGCAGCGCGTCGCCGCGGGCGCGGCTGCCTTCGACATGGTCGCGCGGCACGGCGCTGAGGCGCAGCGGCGCCTTGCGCGAGCCGACCAGCCGCGACAGCAGGGACCCCCGCGCCAGCTTGCCGACAATGTCGCTGCGGGCCGCGTTGGCGCCGGTCATCCCTCTCCCCGGAGCGCACGGATGTTGGCGGCATAATGGTCCGGGCCGCCGCGAAAGGCGGCGGTGCCGGCAACCAGCGCGGTGGCGCCGGCGTCAATCGCCTGGCGGGCGGTGTCGGCATCGATGCCGCCGTCGACCTCGAGGGTGACGTCGAGGCCCTTCTTGTCGATCTTCTTGGCCAGGGCTTCGATTTTCCGCAGCTGGCTGGAAATGAATTTCTGCCCGCCGAAGCCGGGATTGACGCTCATCACCAGAACGAGGTCGATCTCTTCGAGCACGTAGTCCAGCGCCTTGGCCGGGGTGGCGGGATTGAGCGAGACGCCGGCCTTCTTGCCCAGCGCGTTGATCCGCTGGACGGTGCGATGGAGGTGGGGACCGGCCTCGGGATGGACGGTGATGATGTCGGCACCGGCCTCCGCAAAGGCATCCAGGAAGGGGTCGACGGGGGAAATCATCAGATGGACGTCGAACGGCTTGGCGCTGTGCGGGCGCAGCGCCTTGACCACGCCCGGGCCGATGGTCAGGTTCGGCACGAAATGGCCGTCCATGACGTCGATGTGGACCCAGTCGGCGCCGGCGGCGTCTATGGCGCGCACTTCCTCGCCAAGCCGGGCGAAGTCGGCGGAGAGGATCGACGGGGCGATGATCATGGCGCCGATTAGACGGGAATTGGCATCGCCGACAAGCGGGCTTGACTGTAGCCGTATTAGACTCCTAATACACCTGCGAGCAACCGGAAGGGCAAGCAATGAAATTGAGCATGTTGGCGAGCGCGGCGATGGCCCTGGCGATAGCGGTCCCCGCCCATGCGGTCCCCGCTGATTTCCAGGCGAAAGCCGACGCCCTGCTGAAGGCGAGCTTCCCGGCCGACGGCCCCGGCGCGGCGGTGATCGTCACCGACGACGGCCGGACCGTCTATGCCGCCGGGCGTGGGCTGGCCGACGTCGAGACGAAACGGCCGATCACCGCCGACACCGTGTTCCGCATGGGATCGATCACCAAGCAATTTTCCGCGGCGATCGTCCTGCAGCTGGCGGCAGAAGGAAAACTGTCGCTCGACGACAAGCTTTCCAAGTTCCTTCCGGACTATCCCAAGCCCGGCGCCGACGCGACCGTGACGCAGCTTCTGAACCACACGGTCGGCGTCCAGAGCTATACCGCGATCCCGGGCTTCATGGCGGGCGACGCGCCGGCGAAGGCGGTTACCACCGAGCAGCTGATCGCGATGTTCAAGGACATGCCGTCACCATCCAAGCCGGGCGAGAAGTACGAGTATAACAACAGCGGCTACGTGCTGGTCGGGGCGGTAATCGAGAAGGTGACTGGAAAGCCCTGGCACCAGGTTGTCGAGGAGCGCATCGCCCGGCCTTTGGGCCTCAAGTCCGTGCGCTACGGCGTGCTCGAAAACGAAACCGCCAACATGGCCGCGGGATACACCCGGCGCGACGGCAAGGTGATGCCGGCCAAAGCGATCCACATGAGCATTCCCCACGCCGCCGGCGCTCTCATCGGCACGGTCGAGGACCTCGCCAGGTGGACCGCCGCATTGCACGGCGGCAAGGTGATCCCGGCGGAATGGCATGCGCGGATGGTCACCCCGACGAAGCTTCCGGACGGGACCATCGAGCAATATGGGTTCGGCATCGGCAACCGCGACGTGCGCGGCCGCAAGGCCATCGGTCATGGCGGCGGCATCTTCGGCTTTGTCACCGACAGCATCTATTTGCCCGAGGAGGATCTGTTCGTCGCCGTCTTCACCAACAGCGACGAGCCGCAGACCGACCCGGGCATGGTGATGCTGAAGCTGGCGGCGCTGGCCGTCGAGGACCCCTTCCCCGCCTTCGAGAAGACGGCGCTCGACGCCAAGGCCGTCGATCCCTGGCTGGGGATCTACAAGGTCGCCAACGGCGAACGGCGCCTGTTCATGCGGGACGGCAGGCTGTTCACCCAGCGCAGCGGCGGCCCGGAGCTGGAGGCGGTGTCCGCCGGCAACGGCCGCTATTTCTACGAGACCAGCCTGACCTGGTTCGAGCTCAAGCGCGACCCGGCCGGAACGCCGGTCATGGCCATGTACCAGCAAGGCGCGAAGACCGCCGAGGAAACCATGCGCGTCGGGCCGATCCCGCCCGAGCCGAAGGTGGTGGACGTGCCGCGCGCGACCCTGGCCAGTTACGCCGGCACCTACCAGTCACCGATCGGCACCTTCACCGTGGCGCTGCCCGACAACGGGCCGATGACGGTGCAGCTGACCGGCCAGCCGGCCATCCCGGTCCAGGCGCTGAGCGAAACCGAGTTCCGTGCGGTCGGTGTCGATGCCCGCATCCTGTTCCAGTCCGAGGGCGGCACGGTCACCGGCCTGGTGCTCAAGCAGGGTGGGCGGGAGCTTCCGGCCAAGCGCGACTAGGCGCGGGCGAGGCGGGCGACGAAGAATCCGTCGAGCCCGCCATCGCCTTCCAGCATCCCGGGAAGGACCTGCACCCAGCCTTCGGGCGATGACGTCACGCCGTCGGGCAGTTCGCCGGGGCGGGGGGGCACCAGGCGGAACGCGGTATTGCGGGCGAGGAACGCGGCGACCATGGCCTCGCCTTCCTCCGGCTCGAGGGAGCACACGGCATAGACGAGGGTGCCGCCCGACTTGAGCATCGTCGCGGCACGGTCGATCAGCCGGGACTGGAGCGCCGCGCTTTCGACGATGATTGCGGGCCGTGCCCGGTAGAGGACTTCGGGATGACGGCGGAAGGTGCCGGTCGCCGAGCAGGGCGCGTCGAGCAGCACCGCGTCGAACCGGCGCGGCGCCGGCCAGTCGAGCGCGTCGGCGGCGACGAGGTCGGCGGTAAGTCCGGTGCGGGCAAGATTGTCGGCCAGTCGTGCCAGACGACTTTCCGAGCGGTCGAGGGCGGTGACCGACAGGCCGGCAGCGGCGAGTTGCATGGTCTTGCCGCCGGGCGCGGCACAGAGGTCGAGCACGTCGGCGGGCGCGGCCGGCATCAACCGGGCGGGAAGCGAGGCGGCGATGTCCTGCACCCACCAGCCGCCGGCATCGAAGCCGGGCAGGGCCTGGACCGAAGCCGATACGATGCGCCGGTGGCGCGGGGCCAGCGAGATGCCAAGCGGGTAGGCCTGGGCCTCGGCGTCGCTCTTGAAACTCAGGTCGAGCGGCGGGCGGCGGCCGATGGCGCGGCGGGCGGCCAAGACCATGGCATCGCCCCAGGCGCGGGCCCAGCGCTGCTCGACGTCGGCAGGCAAAGCCGGCGGGTCGGGGAGATCGACCCATTGGCGCAGCAGCGTCCCGAGCACCCCGTGGACCAGCCGCCGTGGGCCGCCGGCGACGAGGGGCAAGGCGGTGGCAACCAGTGCGTGATCGGGCGTGCCGAGGCCGGCCTTCTGGGCGAGCGCCAGGCGCAGGACCATCCGCGCCTTGGCATCGTCGGGCAGGCGCTGGCGGGTCGCCGAATCGATCCGCTCGTCGAGGTCGGGCAGGCGGCGCAGAGCCTCGCCGGCAATGGCGAGCGCCAGCGCCGCGTCGGGCGGCGCAAGCCGGATGCCCTGCGCCGCCGATTCGAGCGTCCGGCCCTGGCGAAGCACGGCATCGAGCAGGTGCAAGGCGGCGCGGCGCGCACCGAGGCCTTCGACGTCCGCCATTGCCGCTAATGCGTTTCGGAACGGCGGGGCGGGCGGGTCCGCAGCGCTTCGAGCACCTGCGCCAGGTCGCGGCGGCCGGCGAGCAGGTCATCGACGGCGGTGACGATCGGCATGTCGATGCCCTTCTCGTCAGCGATCCGCCGCAGCACGGGGGCAGTGAAGGCGCCTTCCGCCACCGTCCGGCGGTCGTTCATCAGCTCGGCCACCGACCGGCCTTCGGCGATCGCCTTGCCGAGAGAGAAGTTGCGCGAGCTGGTCGAGGTGCAGGTCAGGACCAAATCGCCGAGCCCGGCCATACCGGTCAGTGTTTCGAGGCGCGCGCCGTGGGCAAGGCCGAAGCGGGACATTTCGGCAAAGCCGCGGGCGATGAGCGCGGCGCGGGCATTCTGGCCGAGCTGGCGGCCCTCGACCACGCCGCAGCCGATGGCCAGCACGTTCTTGACCGCGCCGCCGATCTCGGCTCCGGCGATATCGTCTGTCAGGTAGATGCGGAATGCCGGGAGGCCGATGCGCTCGCGCAGCGCCTCGCCGAGGTCCCAGTCGGCGCAGGCCAGGGTCACTGCCGTCGGCAGCCCGGCCGCCACTTCATGGGCGAAGGTCGGGCCGGAGATCACGTTGATCGCGGAGCCTGGGCACACCTCGGCGGCGACATGGTGCAACAATTGCCCCGACCGGTTCTCGATCCCCTTCGAGCAGAGCACCAGCGGCCGCCCGCAATGCGGCGCCTGTTCCAGGACCGAGCGCATGTGCTGGGCCGGGGTCACCACCAGCCAGGCGTCGCAGCCTTCGAGCTCGGCGAGGTCGTTGGTGCAGCGGATGACCGGCGAAAGCGGCACGCCGGGCAGGTAGAGGCGGTTCTCGTGATCGGCATTGACGGATTGCGCGACTTCCGGCTCCAGCGCCCACAGCAGGGTGTCGCGGCCGGCACCGGCGGCGACCTGGGCGAGCGCCGTTCCCCAGGCGCCGGCGCCGATGACGGCGAGCTTCTCCATCGTCATGCCTTCACCCCCGCGCCGCGCACCTTTGCCGCCGTTGCGTCGAGCGGCCAGCGCGCCCGTGCCGGCGCGTCCAGCCCGTCGATGAGGCCAACGGCGAGGCGCTCCGCCCCGGCCCAGCCAATCATCGCCGCATTGTCGGTGCATAGCCAGGCCGGCGGCACGCTGAAGGCGCGGCCGTGCTGATGGGCGAGGGCCGCCAGCGCCGTGCGCAGGGCGCGGTTGGCGGCCACCCCGCCGGCGACGACCAGGGTCGGGGCGTCGCTATGGCCGAGCGCGAGCCTGGTGCGGTCGACCATGCAGTCGACCATCGCCGCCTGGAAGCTGGCGGCAATGTCGGCGGGAGCATGCTTGCCGCTGGCGACGGAGCGCTGCACCGCGCTCTTCAGGCCGGCGAAGGAGAAATGCGGCTCGCCGCTGCCGACCAGTGGCCGCGGCAAGGGCACGGCGGTAGGATCGCCGGTGGCGGCCAGGTCCTCGACCACCGGGCCGCCGGGATAGGGCAGGCCAAGCAGCTTCGCCGCCTTGTCGAACGCCTCGCCGGCGGCATCGTCGATGGTTGTCGCCAGCCGCCGGTAATCGCCGACCCCGCGCACCTCGAGCAACTGGCAGTGGCCGCCGCTGGCGAGCAGCAGCACATAGGGGAAATCGAGGTCGGGATCGACCAGCCGCGGCGACAGCGCATGGCCTTCGAGATGATTGACGGCGATGAGCGGCTTGCCGGTCGACAGGCTGAGGCCCTTGCCGGCGAGCAGCGCCACCATCACCCCGCCGATCAGCCCCGGGCCGGCGGTGGCGGCGATGGCATCCACTTCGCCGATGGTGAGATCGGCCTCGGCCAGCACCTGGCGGATGAGGCCGGGCAGGATCTCGACATGGGCGCGGGCGGCGATTTCCGGGACGACGCCGCCGAACGGCCGATGCGCCTCGTTCTGGCCGACGATCGCCTGGGCGAGGATCTGCCGGTCGGACGTCACCAGCGCCGCGGCGCTGTCGTCGCAGGAGGATTCGAGGCCGAGAATGAGGCTCATCGCCAAGTCCTTTGCCTCAAGGGGCCGCGCTCGGCTAGTGCGGCGGCGTGGACAGCTTCCTCAAGCTCGGTACGCGCGGCTCGCCCCTGGCGCTGGCGCAAGCGCGGATGACGGCCGCGGCGCTGGAGGCGGCGCACCACTGGCTCGACGGGCGGGTGGCGATCGTCCCGATCACCACCAGCGGCGACAAGATCACCGACCGGCCATTGGCGGAGGTCGGCGGCAAGGCCCTGTGGACCAAGGAGCTCGACCAAATCCTGCTGAAGGGCGGGACCGACGCGTCGGTGCATTCGATGAAGGATGTCGAGAGCGAGCGGCCCGAGGCGCTGGTGATCGCCGCCATCCTGCCCCGCGCCGACGTCCGCGACCGGTTGATCGGGGCAGAATCGATCGACGCGCTGCCCAAGGGCGCCAGGGTCGGCACCTCCTCCCCGCGCCGCGCCGCGCAATTGCTGCGCGCCAGGCCCGACCTCGTCATCCTGCCGATCCGCGGCAATCTCGACACCCGCCTCGGCAAAGTCGCCGCGGGCGAATTCGACGCCACCCTGCTCGCCGCTGCCGGCCTCGACCGGCTCGGCCGCGACGCCGGCACCCCGGTCCCGGTTGACGTCATGCTGCCGGCGCCCGGCCAGGCCGCGATCGGCATCGAATGCCGCGCCGACGACGCGGAAACAAGGGCCAGGCTGGAGCGTATCGACGTCCGGCTGACCGCCGCCGCCGTCCATGCGGAGCGCGCCTTCGCCAGGGCGCTGGGCGGAACCTGCCACTCGCCGGTCGGGGCATTGGCGCAATTGGACGGCGACGAGGTGCATCTGCGCGCCGAGATCCTTAGCGAGGACGGCAAGGACCGGGTCGCCGACGAGGCCCGCTTCGCCGCCGGCGACGATGAGGCGCCGGCAGCGCTGGCCCGGGCGATGCTGGCCGGGGCTCCGGATACGATCCGCCGCCTGTTCAGCCCGGCATGAGGCCGCTTGTCATCCTGCGGCCCGAACCGGCCGCAAGCGCGACCGCCGAGCGGGCCCGCGCCCTCGGCCTGGACGCGAAGGCGATCCCCTTGTTCGACATCGCCGCTATCGACTGGACCGCGCCGGACCCGGACGAGTTCGACGCGCTGGTCCTGACCAGCGCCAACGCCATCCGCCACGGCGGCCCGCAGCTTGCGGCGCTCAAGCGGCTGCCGGTGCATGCGGTCGGGGAGGCGACGGCGGTCGCGGCGCGGGCGGCGGGGTTCGAGGTGGCCTCGACGGGCAAAGGAGGTGTCGAGGATTTGGCGCTGCCGGCGGGCCGGCGCCTGCTGCACCTTGCCGGGCGCACCCATCGGCCAGCGGGCGCCGCAATGGCCATTCCGGTCTACGAAGCGCGGCCGGTCGCGGTGCCAGCCGGCCTGGACGAGCTCGCCGGCTGCGTCGTGGCCGTCCACTCGCCGGTCGCCGGCCGCCGGCTGGCGGAGCTGGTGCGGGAGCGGGCGGGAATTGCCGTCGCCGCCATCAGCGTCGCCGCCGCCGAGGCCTGCGGCGAGGGCTGGGAACGCCTCGAGGCGGCGGCGGTGCCGAACGACGCCGCGCTGCTGGCCCTTGCCGCCCGCCTGTGCGAAACTGGCGATTGATGAGCAACGGTGCCCCGAAACGCGCGCGCGGCTGGACGGCAAGCCTGGCCTGGGTCCTGCTGTTGCTGATCGCCGGCGCCGCCCTCGCCACCTGGGGCCTCAGCCGCTGGGAATCGGCGGCCCGCTTCCTCGGCGTAGCGCCGCCCCCATCACCGCCGGTCGCCATCCGCACCGTGCCGCAGGCCTCGCCCGGGGCACAGGCCCTCCTGGCCGACGCGGCGGCGGCAAGCCGGATCGCCGAACTGGAAGCGCGGCTGCGGGCCGTCGAGAGCGCCAGCCGCCAGGCCGCCGGATCGGTCGGCCGCGCCGATGCCCTGCTGGTCGCCTTCGCCAGCCGCCGGGCGATCGACCGCGGGGTGCCGCTTGGCTATCTCGAAGGCCTGTTGGCCGACCGCTTCGGCGAGCAGAATCCGCGCGCGGTCGCCGCCATCATCACCGCCTCGCGCGACCCGGTCACGCTGGAGCAGCTGACCGCCGATTACGAGCAGCTGGAGCCGGTGCTGCGCCGCGGCGCGCCCGACGAGAGCTTGTGGCAGGGCTTCAAGCGGGAAATCGGCTCGCTGGTCGCGGTGCGCCGGGCGAACTCCCCGTCGGGCAAGCCGCAGGCGCGCTATGAGCGGGCGCTGGCCAAGCTGCACAACGGCCATGTCGACGCCGCGCTGGCCGAGACCATGCGCCTGCCCGGCGCACCGCGGGCCGAGGAATGGGTGTCGCGCGCCCGCCGCTACGTCGTTGCCCACCGGGCGCTCGACGAAGTGGAAAGCGCGGCGCTGCTTGCCGGGGGACGTTGAGACTCGGCTCGCCGCTCGTTCGACTCGGCTCGTCGCAGTGAAGCTTCCGTTCAGCTTCGAGAGCGCATGATAAGTCGTTGAAATTCGGGTTGGGGGTGTGAGTTCATGACGTCAGTCGGCTTGAAGTCGGCCGCAGCGCTGTTGCTGGCGCTCGTCCCCGACGGCGCCGCAATTGCCGCGCAGCCGGTAGGCGCGCTGCCGCTGCAGCGCCCGGCGACCGCGCAGGCGGCGGCGCCGGCGATGCTGGCCAGCCGCATCCGCGAGCTCGGCGCCGGCTTCGACGGCCGCGTCGGCATCGCCGTCCGCTCAATCGACGAGGGTTGGTGGACCGGCTGGAAGGCCGACGAGCTCTATCCGCAGCAGAGCGTGTCGAAATTCTGGGTGGCGCTGACCGCCATGGATGCGGTCGACAAGCGCCGCGTGTCGCTCGACGACCGTGTCAGCCTCGGCCGCGACGATTTGACCCTGTTCCACCAGCCGATCGCCGCGCGGGTGTTGGGCGGCGGCCACACGACGACGCTCGGCGCGCTGCTTTATGAAGCCATCACCAAGAGCGACAATACCGCCAACGACAAATTGCTGCGCTCGGTCGGCGGGCCGGACGCGGTGCGTGCCTTCATCACCGGGCACAACCTTGGCGCGATCCGCTTCTACGACGGCGAGCGGGCGCTGCAGTCGCGGATCGCCGGCCTGATCTGGAGCCAGAATTATTCGATCGGCGATGCCTTCTACAAGGCGCGCAACGCGCTTCCCTACGCGGTCCGCAAGGCGGCTTTCGACCGTTATGTCCAGGACCCCTATGACGGCGCCGCGCCAAGCGCCATCGTCGGCGCCCTCGCCCGCCTGAAGCGCGGCGAATTGCTGTCGCCGGCCTCGACCGCCCGCCTGCTGTCAATCATGGGCAACACCAAGACCGGCGCCAACCGGCTGAAGGGCGGGCTCAAGCCCGGCTGGTCGCTGAGCCACAAGACCGGCACCGGCCAGGTCCTGGGCAATGTCCAGGCCGGCTACAACGATATCGGCATCCTGACCGCGCCCGACGGCCGCAGCTATGCGGTGGCGGTGATGATCAAGCGCACATCGACGCCGCTCGGCGTGCGGATGGCCTTGATGAACAACGTCGTCCGGGCGGTGATCGCCAGCCATGAGGCGCGCGGGGCGGCCTATACCCTCTGACCCGGACACCCCCGCCGCCAGGCTGCGCGCCGCTTCCGGTGTGCAGCGCGTGCCGAGCCCTACGCTGGAACTGTTCATCGCCCGGGGTTTCCTCGACGAAGCGGCCTGCGTCCGCTTGGTCGGCCTGATCGACGCCGGCCGGCGGCCGAGCACCATCGCCGACGACCGCGGTCAGGACGCCTATTTCCGCACCAGTGAAACCTGCGACCTGGATTCCGCCGACCCGGCGGTCGGCGACGTCGATCGCCGCATCGCCGAGCTGCTCGGTCTGCCGCTGGCGGCATCCGAACCGATCCAGGGCCAGCGTTACGCGCCAGGACAGGAGTTCAAGCCGCACACCGATACGTTCGAGCCGAACGGCGCCGATTTCTTCACCCACTGCGCGGCAACCGGCAACCGGACCTGGACGGCCATGATCTATTTGAACGAGCCGGAAGCCGGGGGCGCCACCCGCTTCAAGGCGATCGACAAGACCATCCAGCCGGAATTGGGCAAGTTGCTGGCCTGGAACAATTTGCTTCCCGATGGCCGCCCCAACCCGGCGACCCTTCACCAAGGGATGAAGGTGCGCAAGGGCGCCAAGTACATCCTCACCAAATGGTTCAGGGAGCATCCATTCCCAGCGTGATAGGCCGCTCTGGGCAACCGCCGCCCTCGCCCGGGCGTTACGCAAGCGATACAAGTCCCGCTCCAAGGAGACGAACCATGCGCGCCTTCATCCCGCTTACGCTGATCGCTGCGGCGGCTGCGGTCGCATCGTGCAACACCGCCGCCCCGGCCCCTGCCGGCACCGCGGCGGCGGCTTCGACCGGCCGGCAGTGTATCTATACGCCCAACATCTCCGGCTTCCGCCGCGGGCCCGGCGACACCGTCATCCTCAACACCAACAGCCGCGACTATTACGAGTTCAAGACCCAGCCCTATTGCGCCGACCGGCTGGACTGGGAGCAGAGCATCGCCCTGCGCTCGCGTTCCGGCGCCTTCGTCTGTTCGGGCTATGACGCGGAAATCTACGTCCCCGACGCGGTCGGCCCGACCTATTGCCCGGTCTACGACATGCGCAAGCTGACGCCGGCCGAAGTGACGGCGCTGCGAAGCCAGAAGCGGTAGTGGACTTTCGGATCGCCAGTCCCCCGGACTGGCGGCGCTGAAGTCTGGAGCGGGCGAAGGGATTCGAACCCTCGACCCCAACCTTGGCAAGGTTGTGCTCTACCCCTGAGCTACGCCCGCTCGTGTGCGCTGGACCGCGGAATTATGTCCCGCGGCCGGGTGAGGCGGCGCGCCTAGCATGGGCCGCCGACGCCGCGCAAGTAGGGGCTCACGGCTTGCCGCGCAAGGCCGCCTCGCCCATATGCGAAAGCTTCCCGTGACTGGAGATTCTGAAGCGTGGCGACCCTGGGCATGAGCGAGGCGGAACGCGAGGCAATCGCCCGGTTCGAGCGCGACGTCGTCGCGCCGTCGATGACCGGGCTGGTCATCCTCCAGTTTACCGCCAGCTGGTGCGGGCCATGCAAGCAGCTCAGCCCGATCCTCGACAAGGTCGCCGCCGATTATGCCGGCAAGGGCGTCACATTGGCGCGGATCGACGTCGACCAGGACAAGCTGATCGCCGCCCAGTTCCGGATCCAGTCGGTGCCGACCGTTTATGCCATGTTCCAGGGCCAGCCAGTCGCCGACCTCACCAGCTATCGCAGCGAAGGTCAGATCACGCGGGTGATCGACCAGCTGCTGGCGCAATTGCCGGTACAAGGCGAGGCGCAGGACCTGCAGGCGCAAATCGAGCCAGCACTCGCGATGGGCGAGCAGGTGCTGGCCGACGGCGACGCCGCGCGTGCCGCCAGCGTCTTTGCGCAAATCCGCGACCTCGCCCCTGACGACCCGCAGGCTGCCGGAGGCCTCGCCCGCGCCCTCGTCGCCGACAAGAAGATCGACGAGGCCCGCGCCCTGCTCGATTCGCTGGACCCGGCATTGGCCAACCATCCGGCGATCAGCCGCGCCCGGGCGGCGCTGGACGTCGCCGCGGCGCCGCCTGCCGACGTCACCGCCGAGGAGGAACGGCTGAAGGCAGACCCGGACGACCATGAGGCGCGCTTCGCCATCGCCAATGCCAGGATGGCCGCCGGCGACCGCGACGCCGCCGCCGACGAGCTGCTGGAGATCATTGCCCGGGACCGGGAGTGGAACGAGGGCGCGGCGCGGGCCCGCTTCCTGCAGCTGCTCGAGGCCGCCGGCCTTGAAGACCCCTGGGCGCGGGCGCAGCGGCGCCGGCTGTCGGCCCTGCTGTTCACATGATTGGCGCCAGGCCCGCGCGCGTGCCCTTGTTCCCGCTGGCCGGGGCGATCCTGTTTCCCCGCGCGCAGCTGCCGCTGCACATTTTCGAGGACCGCTACCGGGCGATGGTCGAGGACGCCATGGCCGGCGCCGGGCGGATCGCCATGATCCAGCCGCTCGACGAGGACGGCGAGCGCCCAGGCCTGTACCAGGTCGGCTGCGTCGGCGAGCTGGTCGGCGTCGAGGAACTGGACGACGGCCGCTTCAACATCATGCTGCTGGGTTCCAACCGCTTCCGGCTGATCGCCGAGGCCGATGCCGGCACGCTCTATCGCCAGGCCGATGTCGACCTGGCAGCCTTCGACGATAGCGAGCCGCCGCCGTTGAGCAGCGTCCAGCGCGCCGATGTCGAGCGCGAGGCGCGGCGCTTCGGCGATGCCCTAGGCCTGGCCGTAGATTGGGAAGCGGTCGGTCGGCTGGACGACGAGATGCTGGTCAATGCCATCGCCCAGGTGGCGCCGTTCGACACCGGCGCCAAGCAGGCCCTGCTCGAGGAACCGACGCTGCAGGGGCGCGCCGACCTGGTCGTCCAGCTGATGCAGTTCCAGCGGCTGGCCCCCGGCGGCGCTGACATGGGGCAGACCCTCCAGTAATCAGATGGGAAGGCCGCGCAGCAACAGCGGCAAGTCGCCGCTGGTGCCGCGGGCCTCGGCTGCCAGCCGGTCCTTGAGCGGCCCGATACGCTGGGTCAGCGCCATGCCGAAGCGGCGTACCGCCGAGGGCAGCTTGCCGGGAATTCCGTAGAGCCGGGTCAGGCCGTCGGTCGCCGCCGCCACCATCAACGTGTCGAGGCTGCGCCAGCGCTGGTAGCGGTCGAGCAGTTGCCGGTCGCCAAGGTCGAGGCCGAGCCGCGCGCCTTCGACCAGCACCTGCGCCAGCGCAGCGGCGTCGCGGAAGCCGAGGTTGAGGCCCTGGCCGGCGATCGGATGGATGGCGTGGGCGCTGTCCCCGACCAGCGCAAGCCGCCTCTCGGTGATTCGGGCCGCATGGTGGAAGCCGAGGGGATAGGTCGCGCGCGGCGCTAGCAGGCCGACCTTGCCGAGAAAGCCGCCCATCGCGGCTTCCGCCTCCGCCGCGAAATCTTCGTCGCTAAGGGCGAGGAAGCCGGCGGCATCGTCGCGCGGCACCGACCAGACGATCGCCGAACGGTGGCCGCCCTCGTCATCGGTCATCGGAAGCAAGGCGAAAGGGCCGGCGGGATAGAAGATTTCCCACGCGACATGGTCGTGGGGGCGCTCGTGGCGCAGGGTCGAGACGATCGCCGCATGCTCATATTGCCAGCGGGCGATGCGGATTCCCGCCGCCTCGCGGGTCGGCGAATGGCGACCTTCGGCGACCGCCAGCAGCGGAGCCCGCAACTCGCTGCAGTCCTCCAGCCTCACCATGACGCCATGTTCCCCGCGCTCGACCGCGGCGGCTCGGGATTTCCAGCGCAGGTCGATGTTGGCGCCGGACTCGGCCCGCGCCTTGAGCGCGGCGCGCAGGTGGCGGTTCTCGTGCATCCAGCCCAGCGGTTCGTCGTCGCCCTGCGGCGGCTCGAAGGCGAGGCTGCCGGGCGCCAGGCCGTCGGCGACGCGGATGGTGCGGATCGGGCAACCGGGCTCCGGGAAATGCTCGGTAACGCCGATTGTGTCGAGCATCCGCCGCGAGGAGGAGGAGACGGCGCTGGTGCGGCCGTCGAAGCCAGCACCCGTCCAGCTGTCTGGGTCGACGGGGTCGATGACGATGCACGTCAGGCCGCTGGCATCGAGCGCCGCGGCCAGCGCCAGGCCGATCAACCCGCCGCCTAAGATGATGACATCGGAGCGTGTCATGGATGCCGCGGTTAGCCGCGAAACGCGGTTCTGGCGAGGGCCTAGTCGCTTGACCGGCGAGTCCGGCAGGGCGCATTGTGGCGCCAGCACTGACCGGGGGAAGACAATGGCGACGGCCGCCGAGAGGGCCCGCAAGCAGGACCTTGGGCCCGACTGGAGGGAAAAGCTGCGCGACAGCGTGCGGCTGTTCGTCGTGCGCACGATCGGCACGCTGCTGGTCGGCGGCAGCCTGGCGCTGGGCGTCGCGCTGGCCACCCACGACAGCACCGACCCCAGCTTCTCCACCGCCGCCGGCGGGCCGCCGGCCAACTGGGTCGGCTCGGCCGGCGCCTATGCCAGCGACTTGCTGCTGATGCTGCTTGGCCCGGCCGCCGTCCTCCTGCTGCCCATCCTCGCCGTTGCCGGCCTGAGGATGATGCGCGGCGATGCGGCCGGGCGCCTCGGCCGCGCCTTGCTGGTCGGCGCGCTCGGCATCGTCCTTGCCGGCATTGCGCTGGCGATGGTGCGCGGCACCGCGGTTTCCGGGCTACCCGCCGGATGGGGCGGCGCCCTTGGCCTGGCGGGGGCGCGCGGCATCGATGCCGGCATCGATTTTATCGGCAACCCCAATGTCGAAGGGCCGCTGCGCATGGCGTTGATGGCGCTGCTGGCCCTGAGCGGCCTGCTGGTCGCCTGGTTCGCGCTTGGCCTGCGGCCCGAAGAGAAGGGCTGGATCGCCGGCCTGTTCCGCCGCAGTGCCGACCGTCCGGTGCGCCCGCCGCGCCGCACCGTCGAGGAACGCGAGGCGCGCGACAGCGCCGCCGCGCCGCCGCGGCCGCGCCCGACCGTCGCCGTCGCCGATCCGGCCCGGGCGGTGGCGCCCGCCTCGGGGCGCAAGGGCGGCGGCAGCAAGCGCCTCGCGGCCCAAGCCAGCCTGGCCTTGGGCGACGATTACGTCCTGCCCTCCCTCGACCTGCTCAGCCCGCCGCCGGCGCATGGCAAGACCCAGGTCGACCGGGCCGGCCTCGAACGCAATGCCCGCCTGCTCGAATCGGTGCTCGAGGACTTCCACGTCCGCGGCGACATCGTCGAGGTCCGCCCCGGCCCGGTCGTCACCATGTACGAGCTGGAGCCGGCGAGCGGCATCAAGGCCAGCCGCGTCATCCAGCTGGCCGACGACATCGCCCGCAACATGTCGGCCCTGTCGGCGCGGGTCGCCACCATCCCCGGGCGCAGCGTCATCGGCATCGAATTGCCCAACCCCAAGCGAGAGGCGGTGGCTTTGTCCGAGCTGATCGGCAGCCAGGCCTATGAGGACCAGAACATGGCCCTGCCGCTGATCCTGGGGAAGAACATTTCCGGCGACCCGGTAATCGCCGACCTGGCGCCGATGCCGCATTTGCTGGTCGCCGGCACCACCGGGTCGGGCAAGTCGGTCGGCCTCAACTGCATGATCCTGTCGCTGCTCTACCGGATGAGCCCGGACGAGTGCCGCCTGATCCTCATCGACCCGAAGATGCTGGAGCTCAGCGTCTACGAGGACATCCCGCATCTGCTGGCGCCGGTGGTGACAGAGCCGGGCAAGGCGATCCGCGCGCTGAAATGGACCGTCGAGCAGATGGAAGAGCGGTATCGGATGATGGCGAGCCTGGGTGTCCGCCAGCTGGCCAGCTTCAACGCCAAGGTGCGCGACGCCAAGGCCAAAGGCGCCCAGCTCGGGCGGCGGGTGCAGACCGGCTACAATGCCGAGACCGGCCAGCCGATCTACGAGACCGAGCAGCTGGAGTTCGAGGTGCTGCCGCAAATCGTCGTCATCATCGACGAGCTCGCCGACTTGATGATGACCGCCGGCAAGGAGGTCGAGTTCCTCGTCCAGCGGCTGGCGCAGAAGGCGCGCGCCGCCGGCATCCACTTGATCATGGCGACGCAGCGGCCGTCGGTCGACGTCATCACCGGCGTCATCAAGGCCAATCTGCCGACGCGAATCAGCTTCCAGGTGACCAGCAAGATCGATTCGCGCACCATCCTTGGCGAGCAGGGTGCCGAGCAGCTGCTGGGCAAGGGCGACATGCTCTACATGCCCGGCGGCAAGCAGATCGTCCGGGTCCACGGGCCCTTCGTCTCCGACGAGGAGGTGCGGCTGGTTGCCGAGCATTGGCGCAAGCAGGGCACGCCCGAATATATACAGGCCGTCACCGAGGAGCCGGAGGACGGCGGCTATCTGTTCGACGGCCAGCCGGTCGGCGACGACGACCCGGAGGCCCAGCTGTACCGCAAGGCGGTGCAGATCGTCGCCGAAAGCCAGAAGGCCTCGACATCCTACCTGCAGCGCCAGCTTCGCGTCGGCTACAACAGCGCCGCGCGCCTCATCGAGCGGATGGAGAAGGACGGGCTGGTCGGGCAGCCCGACCATGTCGGCCGCCGGGAAGTGCTGATCGACACCGATGGCCACCCGATCTGAGCCGGTTGCCGCCTGAACACAGGGGAACTCATGGGTTCAGTCGGCATTCAAAGGCCGAACGCCATCACTGGCGCCAAATTTCCAGGAGTTTTCTGACCATGGCTTTTCCAACCCTCATTTCCCGTGCCCTGGCGCCGGCCGCCGCGATGGCGATGCTGGCGGCGCCCGTGGCGGCGAAATCCACCGGCGAGCTGGCGCAGGTCGAGGCGCACCTGGCCGCGGCCCAGTCGATGACCGCCAATTTCGTCCAGATCGACAACCGCAACCGGTCGCTGTCCGGCGTCGTCCAGCTCAAGCGGCCGGGGCGGATCCGCTTCGAATATGGCCGCGGCGCCAACATGCTGCTGGTCGGCAACGGCAAGACCCTGACCTTCGTCGACTATGAGGTTGGCCAGAAATCCTCTTGGGCGATCGCCAAGTCGCCCTTGAGCGTGCTGCTGTCGGCCAATCCCGACCTCAGCCGGATCGCCCGGATCCTGCCGAGCCAGGACAAGCGGGTCCTGCTGGTGCGCGCCCGCGACGGCCGCCGGCCGGAGTTCGGGACCATGATCCTTGCCTTCGTCAAGACGCCGGCGGCGCCCGCCGGCCTGCGGCTGGAAGGCTGGACGGCTATCGACGCCCAGAACAAGCGCACCACCGTCAAGCTCGACGGCCAGCGCGACAATGTCGGCGTGCCGGAGAGCGCTTTCACCTTTGCCGAGCCGAAGAAGCGGCGCGGCTAAGCTTTACGTAGCAATCCGAAACTGTTCATCCCGGGGTCAGGGACGCGCGCGTAAAGGGGTTGAGATCGCTGTCTTTTACCGGGGTTTCCCCCTGTTACCCGGGTAACGGCGATCACCTTGCGTGACGAACGCTTGGTCGGCCCTCGCTCCAATGCCCCCGGAGCGGGGGCCTTTATATTGTGGTCCCGTCATTGCGAGGAGCGCAGCGACGCGGCAATCCAGTGGATTGCTTCGCTTCGCTCGCAATGACGAATTGGATTAGGCTAAGGCGCGCCCGTGACCCGTCTCAAGATCGCCTCCTGGAATGTCAACTCGGTGCGTGCCCGCATCGGCATCGTCGAGCGCTTCCTGCGCGAGGAGGCGCCGGACATCCTGTGCCTCCAGGAAACCAAGGCCGAGGACAAGGTGTTCCCGGCGCAGCTGTTCCACGATCTCGGCTACGTCCACCACAAGCTCAACGGCCAGCGCATGCACCACGGCGTCGCCATCCTGTCGAAGGTGCCGCTCCACGATGAAGGCCGCCACGACTGGCAGGACAATGGCGAGGCGCGCCACGTCGGCGCCCGGCTCGACTGCGGCATCCGCCTGGAGAATGTCTATGTCCCGGCCGGCGGCGACATTCCCGACCGCAAGCTGAACCCCAAGTTCGGCCAGAAGCTGGACTTCATCACCCGCATGACGCGCTGGTCCGAAAAGTTGGCTGAGCCGACTTTGATCGTCGGCGACTTCAACGTCGCGCCGCTGGAATGCGACGTCTGGAACCACAAGGCGCTGCTCGACGTCGTCAGCCACACGCCGGTCGAGGTCGAGGCCCTGGGCCGCCTCCAGCAAGCGCACGACTGGGTCGACATCGGCCGCGCCCATATCCCGGCGCCGGAGCGCAATTTCACCTGGTGGAGCTATCGGTCCCCCGATTGGACGAAGAACGATCGTGGGCGCCGCCTCGACCACATGTGGTGCAGCCGCCAGGTTGCGCCCCTGGCGCGGGCGCACCGCGTGCTCGAACCGTGCCGCAGCTGGGAACGGCCATCGGACCATGTGCCACTGGTCGTGGAACTCGACCTTTGACGCCGACGCCGGTCGAGCGCGCCATCGCCGCGCTGCGGGCCGGCCGCCCGGTCGGCGTCGGCGCCGCCACGGTCCTGTCGGTCGAGACCGGCACCGGGGCGACGCTCGACCTGCTTGACGTGCAAGGCGCCGCGCCGATCCTGCTGAGCGGTGAGCGCGCCGCAGCCCTTGGCCTCGGCAATTTGCGCGAGGCCGGCGATTTGAAGCACCCTGTGCAGGTCCATCGCGCCGGCTGGCTCGACCGCGACGCTGCCCGGTCGCTGGCCGACCCCTCCCTCGATTTCGACCGCGGCCCGATGGGGCCGCTGGCCGCCGAACCGGTCCGCTGCCCGGCCGAGGCGGAGGCGATCCTGACGCTGGCGCGGCTGGCGGGCGTTCTGCCGGCGGTCTGGCTGGTCGAGGGCGAAGCGCAAGCGGCCGTCGGCGTCGCGGAGGTCATGGACGCCGTCCGCACGCCGCAGGTGCGGCTGGTGACGCGGGCCCGCCTGCCAGTCGAGGGGCTGGAAGATACGCAGATCGTCGCCTTCCGCGATTCGGCTACCGGCGAGGAGCAGGTCGCCCTGCTGGTCGGCGCCTTCGGCGGCACGGCGCCCCTCGTCCGACTGCACAGCGAATGCCTGACCGGTGACGTCTTCGGCAGCCTCAAATGCGATTGCGGCCCGCAGCTCAGGGAGGCCCTGCGGCTGATCGGCACGGCCGGCGGCGGGATCTTGCTGTACTTGCGCCAGGAGGGGCGTGGCATCGGCCTTGCCAACAAGCTTCGCGCTTATGCGCTGCAGGACCGCGGGCTCGACACGATCGAGGCCAACCGCCGGCTCGGCTTTGCCGATGACGAACGCGGTTATGGCGTGGCGGCGGCGATGTTGCGGGCGCTTGGGGTCGGGGAGGTACGGCTGCTGACCAACAACCCGGCCAAGGTCGAGGGCCTGCAGGCGGCCGGCATCGCTATCGCCGAACGGGTCGCCCACCACATGCCGGTCAACCCCCACAATGCCGACTATGTCGCCACCAAGAAGGCGAAGAGCGGCCACCTCGACTAGTCCAACAGGGACGCGATTTGCAGACTGACGGGTCAGTCTTCAAATAGGGCGGTGCCGACGCGGACCGCTGTCGCCCCCAGCATCGCCGCCGTCTTGTAATCTGCGCTCATTCCCATCGACAGGCCGCTGACGTCATGACGCCGCGCCAGCTCCGCCAGCAAGGCGAAATAGGGCCCTGGCTGCTGTTCCGCCGGCGGGATGCACATCAGCCCGGCGAGCGGCAGCGGCGAGGCGCGGACGGTGGCAAGGAAGGCCGGGAGGTCGGCGAGCGCCACTCCGCCCTTCTGCTCCTCGCCGCCGATGTTGACCTGGACATAGACCGGCGGCGCCCGCCCGGCCTTGTCCGCCGCCTTGACGAGGGCAGCCAGCAGCGACGGACGGTCGAGCGAATGGATGGAATCGAACAGCGCCACTGCCTCGTCGGCCTTGTTGGACTGCAGGCGGCCGATCATGTGCAGGCGGACATCGGGATGTCGGGCGCGGATCTCCGGCCATTTTGCATTGGCCTCCTGGACGCGGCTTTCGCCGAAATCACGCTGCCCGGCGGCGATCAGCGGCTCGATGTCCCCGGCGGCGCGGCCCTTGGTGACAGCGATTAGGTTGACGTCGCCAGTCTCACGGCGCGCGATCCTGCAGGCGGTGGCAATCGCCTCGCGAACCTCATTCAGCCTGGAAGCGGGGTCAGCCGTTAGAATTTGAAGGCCGTACCCACGTAGACCGCCTGGCTGTCGCGGCGCTCGTCCTTGAGCGCGGAGACGCGGTCCTGCTCGACCTTGTAGCGGACGCCGCCGGTGACCGCGATGTTGCGGGTCAGCGAGAAGGCGCCGCCGACATCAACGGCATAGCCCTTGTCACGGCCCAGCGCCGGCGCCTGGGTGCCGTCGCTGCGCTCGGCGCTGGCGGCCAGCCGCGTCGTCAGGCGCTTGCCGAGGGAGTAATTGACGCCGACAACGGCGGTTTCACGGCCGCCGAAGGCCAGGCTGGCGGAGCGGGTCTTGCCGACTTCGCCGGTGAGCGCGAACCGGCGCCAGCCGACGGCGACGCCGAGGTTGTAGCTGGCCGGCGTAAGCGCCCCGATCGCCGAACCGGCGCCGGCCGAAGACAAATCGGCGGTGCGGCCGCTGGCGGAGTCGGCGCCGCGGGCCCGGATCGCGACCCGGATCTGCGACGGCCGGCCCTTGGGCGCGGCGGGCGTGAACTTGAAGTCGGCGGCCGATGCCCGGTTGCCGAGCTCGGCGGCGAGCTTGGGATCCACGGTGGCAGGAGTGAAGCCGGTAACCCGGTCGAACGAAAGCGACACCGCGGAGGGACGCTTCTTCGCTTCAGGCTTGGCGGAGGCGATGGCCGGGACGAGCAACAGTGCGCCGGCGGCAAATGCCCCGGCCACCTTCATGCTCTGCTTGCCCCACTGCAACACGACTCGGACTCCTAACCACAGTGATATAGCGATTCATTCGGGAAGGTTCCAAGGGCGCCTGCGGATTCCCCCCGAGCCTGTTGCGCTAAGACCACAATCCTGTCCCAAGGCTGAACATTGCCGTAGCCGAAACGAACCGTGCCAAGGCGCTTGCGGCCCTTGGGCGAGTATCTATAACGCGGGGCATTCATCCTTGGACGGGAATCCCTATGCTTCGCCTGCCAATCACCGTCGCTGCCATTATCGCCGTTGCGCTCGGCGCCTCGGCCTGTTCGCGCAATCGGGACGTGCCGACGCAATTGGCGCCGTCGCGAATGACCAGCATCGGCGTCAACGCCTACCTCTGGCGGGCGGCCATCGACACCGTGTCCTTCGCCCCGCTGCTGCAGGCCGATGCCAACAGCGGAGTCATAATCACCGACTGGTACATCCGGCCCCAGAGCCCGGGCGAACGGGTCAAGCTGACCGTGACCATCCTCGACCAGGACCTGCGCGCCGATGCGCTGCGCGTGGCTGCCTCGCGCCAAGTCAACCAGTCCGGCGTCTGGGTCGATGCCCCGGTCGCCGCCGCCACCGTCCAGAAGCTCGAGGACATCATCCTCACCCGGGCCCGCGACCTGCGCCGCACCACCGTCGGCGGCTAGGATCATGGCCGAATGACGACCGGACGCTTCGATCCGGCGGTTGCCGACCCGCGCTGGCAGAAGCGCTGGGAGGAAGCGAAAAGCTTTTCCGCCGACAGCGCCAGCTCCAGGCCCAAGACCTACGTGCTGGAGATGTTCCCCTATCCCTCGGGGCGCATCCACATGGGCCATGTCCGCAACTACACCATGGGCGACGTCCTTGCCCGCTATCGCCGGATGCAGGGCTTCGAGGTGCTCCATCCGATGGGCTGGGACGCGTTCGGCATGCCGGCCGAGAATGCGGCGATGGAGAAGAACGTCCACCCGGGTGAATGGACGCGGGCCAACATCGCCACCATGCGCGGCCAGCTCAAGCGGCTCGGCTTCGCGCTCGACTGGGACCGCGAGCTCGCCACTTGCGAGCCCGATTATTACGGCCACGAGCAGGCGCTGTTCCTCGACCTGATGGAGGCCGGCCTCGTCACCCGCAAGGAAAGCGAGGTCAATTGGGACCCGGTCGACATGACCGTCCTGGCCAATGAGCAGGTGATAGACGGCAAGGGCTGGCGGTCCGGCGCCCCGGTCGAACGCCGCAAGCTGTCGCAATGGTTCCTCAAGATCACCGACTTCGCCGACGACTTGCTGGAGGGATTGCAGAGCCTCGACCAGTGGCCGGGCAAGGTGCGGCTGATGCAGGAGAATTGGATCGGCAAGAGCCGCGGCCTGCAATTCTGCTTCCGCCTGGCCGGGTCGGCGCCCGGCGGCACCTGCGACGTCGAAGTGTTCACGACCCGGCCCGACACCATCTTCGGGGCCAGCTTCGTCGCCTTGTCGCCCGGCCACCCCCTCGCCGAGGCCCTCGCCGCGGAGCGGCCCGAAATCGCGGAATTCCTCGCCCGATGCGCGGCTGGCGGCACCAGCGAAGCCGATATCGAGACCGCCGAGAAGCTTGGCATCGATACCGGCCTGGAGGTCCTCCACCCCTTCGATGCCGATTGGCGGCTGCCTGTGTGGATCGCCAATTTCGTGCTGATGGAGTATGGCGCCGGCGCGCTTTACGGCGTGCCCGCTCACGATGCCCGCGACTTCGAGTTCGCGGCCAAGTACGGCCTGCCGGTGCGGCGCGTCGTCGCCCCCTCGCCTGAGGATTCCAACCTGCCGGTCGGCGAGGCCGAGACCGAGCCCGGGATCGCCGTCAACTCGCGGTTCCTCGACGGCATGCCGACCGAGCAGGCGATGGCCGAGGTCATCCGCCGCGCCGAGGCCGCCGGATGGGGCAAGGGCACGACCCAGTACCGCCTGCGCGACTGGGGCGTGTCGCGCCAGCGTTATTGGGGCACGCCGATCCCGGTCATTCACTGCGCGACCTGCGGCCCGGTGGGCGTGCCGCGCGACCAATTGCCGGTCGTCCTGCCGGAGGACGTGACCTTCGACGTGCCGGGCAACCCGCTCGACCGCCATCCGACCTGGACCAGGGTCGACTGCCCCGAGTGCGGGGAGGCGGCGCGGCGGGAGACCGACACGCTCGACACCTTCGTCGATTCCAGCTGGTATTTCCTGCGCTTCGCCAGCCAGCCGGCCGACCAGCCGTTCGACCGCGCCGAGGCCGAGCAATGGCTGCCGGTGGCGCAATATATCGGCGGGGTCGAGCATGCGATCCTGCACCTGCTCTACGCCCGCTTCTGGACCCGGGCACTGGAGCGCATCGGCCGGATCGGCTTTACCGAGCCCTTCCAGGGCCTGTTCACGCAGGGCATGGTCACCCACGAAACCTACCGGTCGCAGGACGGCCGCTGGCTGGCCCCCGACGAGATCCAGGTCGGCGAGGAGGGCAGGATCGTCGAGCGCGCCACCGGGTCGCCGGTGCAGCGCGGCAGGGTCGAGAAAATGTCCAAGTCGAAGAAGAACACCATCGACCCGGAGCCGATCGTTGACGCTTACGGCGCTGACGCCGTGCGCTGGTTCATGCTGTCCGATTCGCCGCCCGAGCGCGACCTCGAATGGTCGATCTCCGCCATCGAAGGCGCCGCCCGCTTCGTCCAGCGCGTCTGGCGGCTGGCTCAGGCCGTGTCCGGTGCGCCAGGGGTGGATCCCGGTCTCGACCGCAAGGCCCACCGGGCGATCGCCGCGGTTGGCGCCGCGATCGAGGCACTGCAGTTCAACAAGGCGGTGGCCAGCCTGTACGAGCTGACCAGCGCCATCGAGCGCGCCCCGCCCTCGGCCAGCCGCGACGAGGCGGTGAGGACGCTTGTCCGCCTCGCCGCGCCAATGGCCCCGCACCTCGCCGAAGAAGCCTGGGTGGCGATGGGCGAGGGCGGCATGATCGCCGAGGCGGCGTGGCCGAGCCACGACCCGGCCATGCTGGTCGACGAGACGGTGACCATCGCTGTCCAGGTCAACGGCAAGCTGCGCGACACGGTCCAGGCGGCGCGCGGCCTTCCCCGGGACGAAGCCGAAGCGCTGGCGCTGGCGCTGCCCAAGGTCCAGTCCCAGCTCGAAGGCAAAAGCCCGCGCAAGGTGATTGTGGTTCCCGACCGCTTGGTGAATATCGTCGCATGATCCGCGCATTCCTCCTTGCCGCCGCTTTGGCGCTGTCCGCCTGCGGCCTGAGGCCGATGTATGCCGGCGGCTCGTCGGGCGTTGCCGCCAGCACCCTGCGCTCGATCCAGGTGCAGGCGATTCCCGGCAAGGCGGGCTGGTTGATGCACAAGGCGCTAGTCCAGCGACTCGGCGCTGCCGAGGGCGACGAGGCCGCCTACCGGCTGGAAGTCGAGCTCGACGACAATATCACCGGCTTCGGCATCCGCGGCGACAGCGCCGCCACCCGCGAGCGGCGAACCCTACGCGCCCGCTATCGGCTGGTCGAGCTGGCGACCGGCACCGTCGTCCTCGACGCGACCGCCGGGTCGGACGCCGGCATCGACGTCGTGTCGTCGCAATATGCGACCGTCGCCGCCGAGCAGACGGCGCTCGAGCGCCTGTCCGAAGTCGTTGCCGACCAGATGGTCGGGCGGCTGGCGATGTACGTGACCCGCTCCAGCGGCGCGCGGTGAAGGCGCAGCGCGGCACCGTCCTCCGCTCGGTCGAGCAGCCCAACCGCGCCGTCCGCTTCTATCTGTTCCACGGGCCCGATGACTCGGGCTCGCGCTCGCTTGCCGAACGGCTCCTCAAGTCCCTCGGCGCCGAGAAAGGGGTGATCGCCTCCGCCGCGGCCAAGGCCGACCCGGCCCTGCTCGCCGCCGAGGCCGGGGCGATGTCGCTGTTCGGCGGCGCGCGGCTGGTCTGGGTCGAGCCCGCCGGCGACGAGATCGCCGAGGCAGTCGAGGCCCTGCTCGCCGCGCCCGCGGTCGAAAGCCCGGTGGTCGCGATCGCCGGGCCGCTGCGCAAGTCTTCCGCCTTGCTCAAGCTCGCCGAAGCGCATGGCGCCGCCCTCGCCCACGCCTCCTACGCGCCGGAAGGCCGCGACGCCGAGCGCATGGCGATCGAGGCCGGGCGGACGGAGGGCCTGCGGATCGAGCCCGGGGTGGCGGCGCGGGTCGCGGCGCAGTGCAATGCCAATGGCGCCATCCTCGCCCATGAGCTGGCCAAGTTCGCCCTCTACCTCGACGCCGCGCCCGACCGGCCCAAGGAACTGACCCACGACGTCGTCGACCTGCTTGGCGCCGATTCGGGCGAAGGCGACATAATGCGGCTCGGCGACCTTGCCCTGGCGGGCCGGGCCGAGGCGCTGTTCGAGGAGCTGGACCGGGTGGCGCTGGGCAAGAACGAGGCCATTCCCGTCGTCCGGGCGCTGCAGCGGCGATTGCTGCAGCTGGCCGGGCTGCGCGCCCAGGTCGAGCAGGGCAAGAGTATCGATGCCGTCATGACGTCAATGGGCAAGACCTTGTTCTGGAAGGATAAAGGCCTGATGCAACAGCTTCTGTCGGGGTGGAGCGCCGAGCGGCTGGCGCAGATGCTGGAGCGCAGCGCGGCGCTGGAGAAGGCCATCCTCTTTTCCGACGAGCCGCCGGTGGCGGCGCTGGAAGAGGAACTGGTGACCATCGCGCGGGCGGCGCGGCGGCGGCGCTGACCGTCAGCCAGCTTGCCGCGGGCGGCCGGTTTCCGCCATCAGGACGATCAGCGACAGCGTCGCGGAAACCGCAATCGTCGCCCAGGCCAGCAGCCGGATGGATTCCGGGGCGTCGGTCATAGCGACCCCGTACCATCCGGTCAGGCCCAGCACCGCCAGCCACAGGCCCCAGCGGAAAGCCGGATGGGAGCCAGGCGGCAGGAAACCGGGGACGAGGCCGAAGGCGAGAGGGACCAGCACCGTTCCGGCCATGAACAGGGGCTCGGGCATCCCGGCTCCGGCCTAGATCGGCTCGCCAGAAAGCCGCTGGCAGATCATGTCGAGCTGGTCGAGGCTCGAATAGCTCAGCGAAACCGTGCCGCCGGCGCCCGCATGTTTCACCTGCACCTTGAGGCCGAGCATGTCGCCGAGCTGGCGTTCTAGGGCGACCAGGTCGGCATCGACGGGGCGGGCATTGCGCGCCGAGGCGCGGCCGATGTCGTGGCCGGCTCCCGGCCGGGCCCGCTTCGCCAGCTCCTCGGCCTGGCGGACGCTTAAGCCCTTGTCGGCGATTTCCAGCGCCAGGGCCTCCGGGTTCGGGGCACTCGCCACTGCCCGCGCATGGCCCATACTGATATCGCCTCGCAGGAGCATTAGCCGGACCGGCTCCGGTAAATCCAGCAATCTCAACAGGTTGGCAACGTGGCTCCGCGACTTGCCCACCAGCTTGGCGACATTGTCCTGCGTATGGCCGAAGCGGGCGATAAGCGCCTGATAGCCCTCGGCCTCCTCGATCGCGTTCAAATCCTCGCGCTGGACGTTTTCGATCAACGCGAGCTCGGCGCTGGAACTATCGTCATGCTCGCGGACCAGCGCCGGGATGGCGTGCAGCCGCGCCCGCTGCGCCGCCCGCCAACGCCGTTCGCCGGCGATCAGCTCGAAGCCGTCACCGACCGCTCGCAGCAGCACCGGCTGCAGGACGCCGTGCTGCCGGATGGATTCGGCCAGCTCGGCAAGGCTGTCCTCATCGAAATGCTGGCGCGGCTGCGCCGGGTTCGGGCGGATCCGTGCAACCTCGACATCCCGCACGTGGTCGCGGCGGCCCGCCGAATCCGTCTCGGGCCGCGGCGCATCGCCCAGCAAGGCGCTGAGGCCCCGGCCAAGTCCCTTCTTCGGCTCGCTCATGCCGCCTCCGCCGCCTCGCGCAGCCGCGCCAGGCGTCCCATCACTTCCCGCGCAAGGCCGACATAGGCTTCCGAGCCGGGGCACCTGAGGTCATAGATCAGTGCCGGCAGGCCGTGGCTCGGCGCTTCCGACAACCGGACGTTGCGCGGCACCACCGTTTCGAACACCGTCGCGCCGAGGCAGGCGCGGACGTCCTCCGCCACCTGGCCCGACAGGCGGTTGCGCCGGTCGAACATGGTCAGCACGACGCCGAGGATCGCCAAATTCGGGTTGAAGGTCACGCGCACCCGCTCAACCGTTTGCAAAAGCTGGGAAAGTCCCTCGAGCGCGAAGAATTCCGTCTGCAGCGGCACCAGCAATTGCTGGGCGGCGACCATGGCGTTGAGGGTCAGCAGGCCGAGCGACGGCGGACAATCGATCAGGCAAACGTCCCAGCGGCCCGCCGGCGCGTCGCCCAAGGCATGGTCTAGCCGGTGGGTGCGGTTTTCCATGTCGACCAGCTCAATTTCGGCGCCGGACAGGTCGACCGTCGCCGGCAGCAGGTCGAGCCGCGGCACCCGCGTCGCCATCGCCGCTTCGAGCACGCTGGCGCGGCCGATCAACACGTCGTAACTGCTGAGCTTGCGGCCAGACTGGCCGACGCCGAGGCCGGTCGAGGCATTGCCCTGCGGGTCGAGGTCGATCAGCAGCACCTTCCAGCCGATCGCGGCCAAGGCCGTGGCGAGGTTGATCGCCGTCGTCGTCTTGCCGACCCCGCCCTTCTGGTTGGCAACCACGATCCGGATCATCCCCGCCCCTTTCGCCGCACGTTCGAAGCCACCAGGATGGCCGCCTCCCCGCTCGTCCTGCTCGGTTCGAGCCGGAAGTCACCCTGCCACGCGCGGCGCGCTTCATCCAGTTCCGATTGCGCGCTTTTCCCCTTGGGCAGGACCCAAACCGTCTTATCTGTGGACAAATGGTGGGAAAAACCGAGCAATTCCGACAGAGGGGCGACGGCGCGGGCGGTGATGACGTCGAACCGGCCGGCCATTCTCTCGACTTTCGCCGCGCGCACCGTCACTCGCCCGTCGAGGCCGAGCGAGGCGGCGGCGCGCTGGAGGAAATCGGCGCGCAGCTTGCGCGGCTCGACGAGGGTCACCGGCCCTTCGCTCAGCATGGCGATCACCAGACCCGGAAGCCCTGCGCCCGACCCGATGTCCAGCCAGGACGAGTCGGGCCGTGGCGCGAAGCGGACGAGCTGGGCGCTGTCGGCGATATGGCGGCCCCACACATCGTCGAGGGTGGACCGGGCGATCAGATTCTGCCGCCCATTCTCCTCAACCAGCAGGTCGACATAGGTCTGCAGCATGCCGAGCGTTTCACGTGAAACATCGCGGTCGAGGACCGCTTCCAGGGCGTCTTTCATGCGGCGCGGCGGGCGGCGGCGACATGCAGGGCCGCCAGCGCCGCCGGGGTGATGCCGGCGATTCGCGCCGCCTGGTCAAGATTCTCCGGCCGCGCCGCCGCCAGCCGCTCCACCGCCTCGTTCGACAGCCCGGGAACCGCGGCGAAGTCGAAGTCGGGTTGAAGGACCACGGCCGCATCGCGGCGCACCGCTTCCCACTCGCGCCGCTGGCGCTCGATATAGGGTGCATAGAGGGCGTCGGCCTGTCCCTCCTCGGTTTCCGCCCACTCGCCCGCCTCGCGGCGCGCCAAGTGGCACTCGATCTGCTCCCGCCGGGCTGTGGACAGGCATTGCGCGGCCAGAGCGGCCGGGCCGAGGCGGCTCGTGGCATTGTCGGCGCGCAAGTGCAGCCGGTACTCGGCCCGGGCGGTCATCATCCGATAGGGTTCGGAAACCCCCTGCAGGGTAAGGTCGTCGATCATCACGCCAATGTAGGACGAGCGGCGATCGAAGCGCACCGGCTCCAGGCCGAGCGCGCTCGCGGCCGCGTTGAGGCCGGCGGCGAGCCCCTGGGCCGCCGCTTCCTCATAACCGGTGGTGCCGTTGATCTGGCCGGCGAGGAACAGGCCCCCCACCGCCTGGTGTTCGAGCGTCGAGCCGAGCAGCCGCGCGTCGGCATATTCATATTCCACGGCATAGCCGGGCCGGACGATCGTGCACCGCTCGAGACCGGCGATGGTGCGCAGGAAAGCAAGCTGCACGTCCACCGGCAAGGAGGTGCTGATGCCGTTGGGATAAACCAGGTGACTGCCCAGCCCTTCGGGCTCGAGGAAGATCTGGTGGCCGTCGCGGTCGCCGAACCGGCGGATCTTGTCCTCGATTGACGGGCAATAGCGCGGCCCTCGCCCCTCGATTGCGCCCGCAAACAAGGGAGAGCGATCGAAATTGGCGCGGATGACGTCGTGCGTGCGTGCGTTGGTGCGGGCGATGGCACAACTGAGCTGCGGCGCCCGCATCACGGTTGCAGTGGCGAGCGCTGACATCGACCATTCGTCGCGATCACTCGGCTGCGGTTCCAGCCGCGACCAGTCGATGGTGCGTCCGTCGAGCCTTGGCGGCGTGCCGGTTTTCAAGCGCCCCTGGGCCACGCCCCATTCGCGCAACTGGTGCGCCAAGGCGAGCGCGGCCTTCTCGCCGGTCCGTCCCCCGGCAACGCGCTCCATGCCGCAGAACAGAGCCCCGTCGAGGAACGTGCCGGTGGCGATGACCACGGCCCGAGCGGCGACGTCGCGGCCGTCGATGATGACACCAGTCACCGATCCGTTTGCGACTTTCAGCTTTTCGGCCTCGCCAAACAGCAATTCCACGCCCGATTCGGCCAACAGGTCGCCGACCGCCCGACGGTAGAGGCCGCGGTCGGCCTGGACACGCGGGCCCCAGACTGCCGGACCCTTGCTGCGATTGAGCATGCGGCGGTGGATCGCGGCCCGGTCGGCAGCGCGGGCCATCAAGCCGTCGAATACGTCGAGCTCGCGCACGAGATGGCCCTTGCCGACCCCGCCGATCGACGGGTTGCAGCTCATCTGGCCGATATCCGCGGCCCGGAAGCTGACCAGGCCGACGCGCGCGCCGCGCCGCGCCGCGGCGGCCGCAGCCTCGCAGCCGGCGTGGCCGCCACCAATGACCAGGACGTCGAACATGCCGGGTTCCTTAGCGAAAAGCGGGGAGCAACGGAAATGTCGGCCCACCGCCACTGTTCCACGTGGAACACATCCAGAAATGACTAATTGATTCAGTCACTTACCGAGGCAGAAACGGCCGAACAGGGCATCGAGCATGTCCTCGACGCCGGAGCGTCCGTCGAGCCGGTCGAAGGCGGCCCGGGCCTGGCGGAGGGCTTCGGCGGTGGTCAGCAGGTCCGGGCCGGGATCGGCAAGGCTGCGCCGCGCCTGTTCCAGTTCGGCGGCCTGGCGGCGATTCAGCGCCAGCTCGCCCTCCGCGGGCAAGACCTGTCTGGCCGCGGCGACGATCTGCCGCATCAATTCCCCCAGCCCCTCCCCGGTCATCGACGACAGCGCCAGCGAGTCCAGCGGCACCTCGGCCCTATCCGGCCGATCAGCCTGGGCATGGACACGAATCAGGTGCGGGTGGCGCGGCGCGGCTCCGGGATCGCCCAACCAGACGATCAGGTCGGCGCGTTGCATCTGGCCTTCGGCGCGGGCGATGCCGATCAATTCGACGGCGTCGGTACCCGTCCGCAGGCCGGCGGTGTCGACCAGCAGGATCGGCACGCCGTCTAGGCTGAGCGGGACCTCAATGGCATCGCGCGTGGTGCCGGCGATGGCGGTGACGATCGCCATGTCGCTTTGCGCCAAGGCATTGACCAGGCTGGATTTTCCGGCGTTCGGCGGGCCGGCGACCACCACCCGCACCCCATCCTTCAACGGCTCGGCGCGGGGCCGGTCGAGCCATGCGCCGAGCTCGGAGGCCAATGCCTGCGCCTCGCCGGCCAGCGCCCGCTCGTCGACCCGTGTCTCGTCCTCCTCGCCGACGTAGTCGATGGCCGCCTCGGCCCGCGCCGACAGCTCGACCAGGCGCTGGCGCAACGCCTCCACCTGCCGCCGGAGGCCGCCTTCGGCCATCAGCAGCGCTGCGCGCCGCTGGCTTTCGGTCTCCGCTTCCAGCAGATCGGCCAGGCCTTCCGCCTCGGTCAGGTCGATGCGGCCATTGGCGAAGGCGCGGCGCGTGAACTCGCCCGGCTCGGCCGGCCGCAGCCCCGGCTGCGCGGCCAATGCCGCGAGCACGGCATCGACCACGGCCCGGCCGCCATGGCATTGATATTCCACGACATCCTCGCCCGTCGCCGAAGCCGGGCCGTCGAAGCGCAGGACCAGGGCCTGGTCGATTTCCACCCCATCACATGGTGCTCGCAATGTCATCAGCGCCGCCCGCCGCGGCGGCGGCAGCCGCCTGGCGATCGCCCGGCAGGCCGCGAAAGCCTGCGGTCCGCTGCTGCGGATCACGGCTACCGCCGCCGGCGGGCGGCCGCTGGACAGGGCGAAAATGGTGTCGGTCACGCGCCCAGACTATCGCGGACCGGCGGCGACGCGAAATCGCCTCAGGCGAACAGCTTGCCGAGACCGACCTGCGGGTCGACCCAACCGTCGTAGATCATCTTGAGGGCGACATAGACGATCACCAGCAGGCCGACCCAGGCGATCCACTTGTAGCGCTCGATGTAGCGGGCGATGATGTTGGCTGCGATGCCCATCATCGCCACGGCGAAGACCAGGCCGACGATGAGGATGCCGGGGTGTTCGCGGGCCGCCCCGGCGACCGCCAGCACGTTGTCGAGGCTCATCGAGACGTCGGCAATGGCCACGCCCCAGGCAGCGCCGGCGAAACTCTTGGCGGGCTTGAGGCCGGCATGCTCGTCGCCGACGATCTCTTCCGAACCCCAGCTCTCGCCCTCGTGGTGAAGGTCGCGCCACATCCGCCAGGCCACCCACAGCAGCAACAGGCCGCCGATCAGGATCAGGCCGATGATCTGCAGCAGTTGGGTGACGACCAGCGCGAAGCCGATGCGCAGCACAAGGGCGGCAAGGACGCCGATGAAGATCACCTTGCGCCGTTGTTCGGCGGGAAGCCCGGCGGCGAGCGCGCCGACGACGATCGCATTGTCGCCGGCCAGCACCAGGTCGATCATCAGCACCTGCAGGAAGGCAGCAAATGCCGCCGGCTCGCCAATGTTCGAGAAGTCGTGGACGATCGCGTCCCAGATGCCGGCGGGGCCGCCAAATCCGGTGGCCTGGGCGGCGGCGGCGAGCAGCGTTTCAATCATCGTTGCGGATATTCCCCGTGGCTGGTCGCGTCAGGTAACGGGCAAGGCGGCTACTGGTTCATCGAGGCGAAGAAGTCCTCGTTCGACTTGGCGTCCTTCATCTTGTCGAGCAAGAACTGCATGGCGTCGACGGTGCCCATCTGCATCAGGATGCGGCGCAGCACCCACATCTTGGACAGCGTTCCCGGGTCGACCAGCAACTCTTCCTTGCGGGTGCCGGACTTGCCGACATCCAAGGACGGGAAGATGCGCTTGTCGCTGACCTTTCGGTCGAGCACGATCTCCGAATTGCCGGTGCCCTTGAACTCCTCGAAGATGACCTCGTCCATCTTCGATCCGGTGTCGATCAGCGCAGTGGCGATGATCGACAGCGATCCGCCCTCCTCGATGTTGCGGGCGGCGCCGAAAAAGCGCTTGGGCCGCTGCAGGGCATTGGCGTCGACGCCGCCGGTCAGCACCTTGCCCGAACTCGGCACGACCGTGTTGTAGGCGCGGCCGAGGCGGGTGATCGAATCGAGCAGGATGACGACGTCCTTCTTGTGCTCGACCAAGCGCTTGGCCTTTTCGATCACCATCTCGGCGACTTGGACGTGACGGCTGGCGGGCTCGTCGAAGGTCGAGGAAATGACCTCGCCTTTCACCGAGCGCTGCATGTCGGTGACTTCCTCCGGCCGCTCGTCGATCAGCAGGACGATGAGAAAGACTTCCGGATGGTTGTCGGTGATCGCCCGGGCGATGTTCTGCAGCAGCACGGTCTTGCCGGTGCGCGGCGGCGCGACGATCAGCGCGCGCTGGCCCTTGCCCTGGGGCGCAACGATGTCGATGACCCGTGCCGACTTGTCTTTCTGCGTCGGATCGGCGCTGTCGAGGGTCAGCTTCTCGTCCGGGTACAACGGGGTGAGGTTGTCGAAATTGACCCGGTGACGGACGGCGTCCGGCTCGTCGAAATTGATCTGCGTGATGCGGGTCAAGGCGAAATAGCGCTCGCCTTCCTTGGGGCCGCGGATCTCGCCCTCGCAGGTGTCACCGGTTCGCAGGCCGAACTTGCGGACCAGGCTGGGCGCTACGTAAATGTCGTCGGGGCCGGCCAGGTAATTGGCCTCGGGGGACCGCAGGAAGCCGAAGCCGTCGTTCAGGACCTCGATGGTGCCCATGCCCATGATCTCGGCGCCGCTTTCGGCGCGGACCTTGAGGATGGAGAACATCAAGTCCTGCTTGCGCATCGTCGATGCGCCCTCGACTCCGAGCTCCTCGGCCATGGTCACCAACTCGGCCGGCGTCTTCTGCTTCAGGTCTTTCAAATGCATGTGTGTTTTCGCTTGGAAGTACGGGTTGGAAAAAATGTCGCGGCAGGACGCCGCAAAAATCAGGGCGCGACACCGGCGGAAGGATCACGAGCCGGCGGGCGAATTGAATTCGGCGTTAGGTCTGGCCTTGCCGTGAGTCAACGCCGTCCGGCGTTCAAAACGGGCGGACGATCACCAGCACGACGATCAGCGCGGCGGCGACGCCGGGAATTTCGTTCATGATCCGCAAGGTCCGGTTCTCCAGCGGCCGCATGCCCGCCGCAAGCTTCCTGCCATAGGCGGTTATCCAGCCCTGGTAGCCGCTCAAGCCCACGACCAGCACGAACTTGGCGATGAACCATCCCTCACGATACGACCCGAGGTGGACGGTGAGCAGGAGGCCAAGCGCCCAGACGACGATCATCGCCGGATTGAGGATGATGGTTCGCGCCCGGTCCTCGCGCTCGATCCACGCCCGGTCCTCGGCGGAGCCGGGGGTGGTGGCATGGTGATAGACGTAGAAACGCGGCAGCAGGAACAGGCCGGCCATCCAGAAGATGACGAAGGTGATGTGGGCCGCCTTGACCCAGGGATAGGCGGCACCGAGAAAACCGATGAATTCGTTCATGCCCCGCCCTTCACCAACGCCACCAATTCCTCGACATGGGCGATCGGGGTGTCCTGCTGAATGCCGTGCCCCAGGTTGAAGATGTGGGGCCGGCCCGGGAAAGCGTCAAGCACGCGCCGCACCGCTTCCCTCAGCGAAGCACCGCCGGCGATCAGGGCCAGGGGATCGAGATTGCCTTGCACCGGCATGCCCGGTGGCAGTTCGCGGTGAGCCCAGGCTGGATCGGCGGTCTCGTCGAGGCCGATGGCATCGACGCCGGTTTCGCGCGCATAGGCGCCAAGCTTGCCGCCGGCGCCGCGCGGAAAGCCGATCACCGGAACCTCCGGATGGCGCTGCTTGAGCTGACTGACGATCCAGGCAGTGCGGGCGATCACGAAGCGCTCGAACTGGCTGGGCGCCAGGCTGCCAGACCAGCTGTCGAATAATTGCACGGCATCGACCCCGGCGAGGATTTGGCCGAAGAGATAGTCGACCGTCACGCTGGCGATGAGGTCGAGGATGGCCTCGAGCTTGCCGGGATCGGCGTAGGCCAGGCGCCGCGCCTCGGCCTGCTCGCGGCTACCCTGCCCGGCGATCATGTAGGTCGCCACCGTCCAGGGTGATCCGGCAAAGCCGAGAAAAGTCGTCTCGGGCGACAATTGCGCCTTCACCCGCTTCACCGTCTCGTAGATCGGCGTCAGCCGCTGCATTTGTGGCTCAAGATCGCGGATGCGCGTGTCTAGCATGGTCGGAGTCAGTCGCGGCCCTTCCCCGGCGACGAAGCTCAAATTCTGGCCGATGGCGAAGGGAACGATGAGGATGTCGGAAAACAGGATGGCGCCGTCGAGCGGGAAACGGCGAAGCGGCTGCAGCGTGATTTCGGCCGCTGCCTCCGAATCATAGACCAGGTCCAGGAACCCGCCCTTGTCTGCCCTCAACGCGCGATATTCCGGCAGGTAACGCCCCGCCTGGCGCATCATCCAGATGGGCGGCGGATCTCGGCGTTCGCCGCGCAACACGGCAAGCAGGGGCTTATCGGGTTGGCCGGCGGACACGGACTTGGCCAAGGGCGCCACCTACTTCCTTTCTAGGTATATATTTAAAGAGGGAATGGAGATGTTGTTGGCAGCGAAGTTGCGGGACTTAAGCCTGCGTCCGGTATTTGCCAACAGCGGCGAAAGACCGTGATTCGCGCAATTCCGGCGAGTCGCATGGCCCCATGCCCATGATTCACAGCCAAGGGCGCTCTCCTCTCTGCCTGTGGGCGGAATCGGAAGCGATGCGTGGCGCGGTTGAGCGCTCAGCTGGGTTTGGAGTGTCCCCACTTCCGCGCTAGGGCTGCAAACGGGCTTATCCACAGGGTTATTCCTTACGCATGCGAATCGTTCTCGCCTCTTCCAGCGCCATCCGTCGGACGCTGCTCAGCCAGGCGGGTGTCGAGCATGACGTCGTTGCGCCTGCGGTTGACGAGGATCCGATTCAGGCGGCGCATGTCGGCGAGGATTTCGAGCTGGCGCTGGCGCTTGCCGAGGCCAAGGCTGCCGAGGTTAGCGGCCGGATGCCCGGCGACTGGGTGATTGGCGGGGATTCCGTGATCTCGGTCGAGGGCCGCCGCTTCGCCAAGCCCGCCAACCGCGAAGACGCCGCCGAGCATTTGCGAGCCTTCTCCGGCCGGCCGATGCGCCTGGTCAGCGCCGTGGCCATGGCTCGCGGCGGGCAGGTCGAATGGAATCACATTGCCGACGCCGTGCTGCAGGTCCGGCCCCTGAGCGAATCATTCATCCAGTCCTATCTCGACGACGAATGGCCGGACGTCGCCTATTGCGTCGGCGTGTTTCGCCTGGAGGGCCGCGGGGTCACATTGTTCGACGAAATAGAGGGCGACCATTTCACCATTCTCGGCATGCCGTTGCTGCCCCTGCTCGGCGCCTTGCGGGAACGCGGGCTGATGCCTTCATGACGTCAGCCTTCGCCGAGGTGATCGGCGACCCGATCGGCCATTCGAAATCCCCGGAAATTCACCGTTTCTGGATCGAAAGGCTGGGGCTGGATTTCGACTATCGCGCAACCCGCGTAACCCGCGCCGACCTGCCGGCCTTTCTGCGGGAACGGCGCGGCGATCCCCGCTGGCAGGGATGCAACGTCACCATGCCGCTGAAGCTCGACGCGGTCATGCTTGCCGATGCAGCCAGCGACCGCGCCATTGCAGCCGGCGCCGCCAACCTCCTGGTGCCGAAGGAACGGTTGCTACTTGCGGGCAACACCGACGTCGGGGCCGTCCTGCAAGTGCTTGGGCCGCGGTTGCAGCCGCAAGGCTCCGCTGACGGCATCACTCTCCTCGGCAATGGCGGCGCGGCGCGGGCAGTGCTGGTGGCGCTGCGCATGCTCGATATTACCAACGTGCGGATCCAGGCGCGCGACGTCACGGCCGCCTATGCGCTGGCGGTGGAGTTCGGCCTGGAAGAACAGCCACGCACCTTCGACGTGCCTGTCGACAGCGCCGGCCTCGTCAATGCAACCCCGCTAGGCATGGCCGGGGTGCCGCCATTCACGATCGACATCGGCGGCATGCCGGCGGGCGGATGGGTGTTCGATATGGTCACCGAGCCTCCGGAAACGCCGCTGATCAAGGCCGCAAGGGCCCGCGGCCTGGCGACCGTCGACGGCCTTGCCATGCTGGTTGAGCAGGCCGCGGAGAGTTTCATGCTATTGTTCGGCCATCCGGCACCGCGGCAGCTCGATGCCGAGTTGCTGGCGAGGCTGAGGCCATGATCAAGATTGCGCTAACCGGGTCGATCGGCATGGGCAAATCGACCGTCGCCGGCATGTTTCGGGAAGCCGGCGTCCCCGTGTTCGACGCCGACGCCGAGGTGCGCAGGATGCAGGGGTATGGCGGCATCCTGGTCGAGGACATCGGCCGGCGCTTTCCCGGGACTGTCGTTGACGGTGCCGTCGACCGCGACCGCCTGGCTGGCTATGTCCTTGCCGACCGTGACGAGCTGGCGGCGCTGGAGATGATCGTCCACCCGGCGGTCGCCGAAGCCCGCGAGCGGTTCATCGAGGCGAATCGCGGCGCGCCGGCCCTGTTGTTTGAAATCCCCTTGCTGTTCGAGACCCATGGCGAAGGCGCGTTCGACAAGGTGATCGTCGTTTCCGCTCCCCCCGAAGTACAAAAGGAACGGGTCATGCAGCGGTCGGGCATGACCGCCGACAAGCTGGCGCAACTCCTGGCACGCCAGCTTCCCGACGAACAGAAGCGGGAGCGCGCCGACTTCGTCATCGACACCGGCGACAGCCTCGAGGAGACGCGCCGGCAGGTTGCATCCATCCTCGCTTGCCTCGGCCTCGCCGGAGCGCGATAAGCGGATCATGCGCGAAATCATTTTCGACACCGAGACCACCGGGCTCAATCCGGCGGGTGGCGACCGCATGGTCGAGATCGGCTGCATAGAGCTTTTCAACCGGGTCGAGACCGGCCGCACCTTCCACGCTTACTTCAATCCCGAGCGGCCGATGCCGAGCGAGGCGGAGGCGGTGCATGGCCTGTCCGACACCTTCCTGTCCGACAAGCCGCGCTTCGCCGACAAGGTCGATGAGCTGCTCGAGTTCATCGGCGATTCGCCGCTCATCGCCCACAATGCCAGCTTCGACTTCGGCTTCCTCAACCACGAGTTGCAGCTTTGCGCCCGCGATCCGGTGTGCATGAGCCGCATGGTCGACACCTTGCTGCTGGCGCGCTCGAAGCATCCCGGCGCCAAGCATAGCCTTGATGCCTTGTGCACGCGATTTGGCGTCGACCGCAGCCAGCGAGTGAGGCACGGCGCCCTGCTCGATGCCCAATTGCTGTCGCAGGTCTATGTCGAGTTGACCGGCGGCCGGCAGATCGGCCTGTCGCTTGGCGTGACGGCGGCGGCCGGGGATGCCGAGACCAGGGTAACGGTGCAAATCGAACGAACCGTGCGTGAGCCGCGCCCGCATGCGCCGTCCGACGAGGAACGGACGCGGCATCGCGGCTTTATAGCAAGGCTGGCCAGTCCCTTGTGGGAGCGTTTCCTCGCTCCGATTTGACGGCAGCGCGGACGGTGGCTCACCGCCGCCCGCCTGGAACGCAGAAAGGAATTCAAACAGTGCAGGTTCGAGTCGCCGGCCACCAGGTCGAAACCAGCGAAACCTTGCAGGCAAGGGTAAGCGAGCGGATCGAGGCGATCGCCGACAAATATTTCGATCGCGCGATCGCGGCCAACGTCACCTTCGGCAAAGGACCGTATGACGATTTCACCTGCGACATCGTCGCCCCGGTGACTCAGGGCATGGTGCTCAAGGCGTCGGGACGAGCGGGCGAGGCGCGAGTGGCGTTCGAAGGCGCAGCCGACAAGATCGAGCGGCAGATGTCGCGCTACATGAAGCGGCTGCGCGAGCATCGGGGCAACGGCGGCGGGACGGCGGAACTGATCGAAGACGCCGGCTATACGATCTTCGCTCCCACCGAAGCAGCGGCGGAACCATCGTCGCACCCGGCGATCATCGCCGAGACCAGGGTCGACATTCCGGAAGCCAGCGTTTCGGACGCGGTGATGATGCTGGACCTCCGGAACACCAATGCGCTGATGTTCAAGAACTCGCGGAGCGGCGTGCTGAACATGGTCTATCGACGAGACGACGGGACGATCGGCTGGGTCGAACCGCCGGCGCAATGACATTCGGGCGAAAGCCGCCTAAACGGCAATCCGGCGCGTAACCATGCCGGTGCTTGATGAGTGCTTAGACCATGCAGTTGAGTGAATTCCTCGATTTCGAGTCCATCCGCGTCGGCCTTCCGGCCGGCAACAAGCGCAAGCTGCTGCAGATGCTCGGGCAGATGGCCGGAACGCGCCTGGGCTTCGACCCGGAAGCCATCGTCGCCACCATCGCCGAGCGTGAGCGGTTGGGATCGACCGGTTTCGGCAACGGCGTCGCACTGCCGCACGGCAAGGTCGACGGCCTCAAGGGTATTTATGCGCTGGTCGCGCGGCTGGCCGAGCCGATCGACTACAAGGCGATCGATGGCCAGCCGATCGACCTGGTTTTCCTGTTGCTGTCGCCGCCCGACGCCGGGGCCGAGCATTTGAAGGCGCTGGCAGCGGTCAGCCGTGTCGTGCGCCACGCGCCGACCCTGGAGAAGCTGCGCGGCGCCCGCAGCCGAGACGCGTTTGCCGCCGTGTTGATGGGTGTCGACGAGCGCGATGCCGCCTGAGGCCGCTTTGGCCACGGGGGCCGAGGCACATTTGCGAGCGCTCGAGCGGCTCTATGCGTCGGCGCCGGTCAATGGCCACTTCGAATCGCGCCTGGCATTGCCCGAGGCCGGCCGGTCGGAAATCCGCTTCCAGGTGCGCGAGGACATGTTCCACGCCGCCGGCGCTGCGCACGGCACGCTCTATTTCAAGATGCTCGACGATGCCGCTTTCTATGCGGCGAACGGTATGGTCAGCGACCGTTTCCTGCTGACCACCGCCTTCAACCTCCACTTCACCAAGCCGATGAAGGACGGCGAGGCGCTGGCGGAGGGTCGCTGGATATCCGGCCGGCGGCGGGTCTTCGTCGCCGAGGCCCGGATCCTGGATTCGACCGGCGAAGAATGCGCCCGCGGCACCGGCACCTTCCTGCGCTCGCACATCGCCTTGTCGAGCCTGGCCGGATACCGCGCGCCTTGAGCGAGCGCCTGCCCGCCAGCCTGGAAGTGGCGGCAATCATGCGCCGGGCGACCAGTGAAGGCGGCTTTGCCACCATCCTCCACCGCGGCGACCCGGATCGCGGCGTGATCAGCCTGATGATCGCCGAGCGCGGCGTTCCCGCCACCGTCCTTGAGCGGCAATTGGCGGCCGACTTTCGCTATCGCTGGGCTTCGGTTCCGTCGGTCGCCGCTCTGGAACCCTCGGGCTGGCGCGATTGGGTGGAAAATAAGTCCCGGATTGACCCGGATTGCTGGCTGGTCGAACTGGACGTCGCGGATGCGCAACGATTCATCGCTGAAACGACGGCTGCGGGTTGATCCGGCCGCTCCGGCAGGTGAAAGCGGTGGCTGAAACCAGAGCGGGGGGCATTTTTCCGGCAATCCGGCCGCAAGAATGCCACGCAGACGGGAAGCCGCCCAGGCGCACAATTCCAAGGGACGCGTAGAAAGTCCCGGCGCCCAGTCGGACGGTAGACCGCCAAAAGATAAAGCTACATGTCGATACCCATTCGTTCGGTCATCACCGTGATTGCCGCGCTTACCGCCTCGTCGGTAGCGCCGGCCCAGGTCACCCAGGATTCCGAGCCGCTGATCGCGGCCGGGTTCGGCGTGCTCCCGGTCCCGGCGGTGGTCCAGACGCTGGAGAACGAGCCATTCACGCCGACGGTCGACCCGCTGGCGCCCAAGCCCGAAGCCGAAACCAGCAGCGAATCCGCCGAGGCGGAGACCAACGAAGCGCCGGCCAAGGACCTCGCCGGGCTGGTCGCCCACTATCGCTCGTCCGACGCCGGTAGCCGCGAGCTCGAATGCCTCGCCGCCGGGGTCTATTTCGAATCGAAGAGCGAGCCGCTGGCCGGCCAGCTTGCCGTTGGCCATGTCATCGCCAACCGCGCCAACAGCCGGCGCTTCCCGTCGTCTTACTGCGGGGTCCTGTTCCAGCGCGGCCAGTTCAGCTTCGTGCGCGGGCAGTCCTACCCCTCGGTTCCGCGCGCCAGCCGCCAGTGGCAGACGGCGGTGGCAATCGCCAGGATTGTCGACCAGGAACTGCACCAGTCGGCGGTTCCCGGCGCGCTGTTCTTCCATGCCAAAAGGGTCCAGCCGCGCTGGCGCCTGACCCGGGTCGGAAGCGTCGGCAACCACGTCTTCTACCGCTAGTCCGCTCGCCGGCGGATGCGGTGCATCCGCACAGACCGGACTCCCCTTCATTCCTGATTTGTTCTAATCGGGGCAGATGAGTTCCGCCCCGATTCCCGACTGCTTCGTCGACCAGCCGCCGATTGCTGCGGAAGTCGCGCGCGGGGTCACCCGGCTTTTCTGCCGGCGGGACTGGTACGCGATGTGCGAGGTGCCCCTACCCAACGGCCGCCGCGCCGACCTTATGGCGATCGACGCCAGGGGCCAGCTGGTGATCGTCGAGATCAAGGTCAGCCGCGCCGACCTGGTGAGCGACGGCAAGTGGCGGGACTATCTCGATTATTGCGACCGGTTCTTCTGGGCGGTGCCACAAGGCTTGTGCGCCATCCTGGAGGAGGAGCATTTCCTTCCCGGCGAAGCCGGCCTGCTGGTGGCTGACCGCTATGACGCGGTGATCCTGCGCGAAGCGCTCGACCGGCCGTTGGCCACGGCCAGGCGCAAGGCCGAAACACTGCGCTTCGCACGCCGCGCTGCGCGGCGGCTCTCGGCCCAGATCGATCCGAGCCTGGGCGGGGAACGCTAGGGCCGGACCGGCCCGACGGTGGCCGCCTTCTTCACCTTCACCGATTCGATCAGGCGGAGGATTTCCGTCGTGCGATTGTCGCGCTTGGCATAGTCGCGGGCGGAATATCCGCTGGCATGGTCGGCCTTGTCGGGGTTCGCCCCAGCCTCCAGCAGCATCCTGACGATCGCGGCCTGCCGCTGCTGGACGGCGACGATCAGCGCCGTTTCACCCAGCCGGTTGGCTTTGTCGACCTGCGCCCTGGCCATCAGCATCCTGGCAGCCCCTTCCGGATAGCCGAGGCGTGCGGCCAGGATCAGCGGCGTGTCGCCATTCTTGTCGGCGACGTTGGGATCGGCGTCGCGGGACAGCAGGAAGCCGACCCAATTGCCGTTGCGGTTGCGCATGGCGATGTGGAGGCCGGCATTGCCGTCGCCGCCCCGATAGTTGACGACCGTCGAGCCGGGCTTTTCGACCAGTTCGACCGCCTTGCTGCCATTGCCCTCCTTGAGGGCCGCGACGAAGGCCTCGCCGTCGGAGCCGGCCAGTTGGGCAATGGCCGGCACGGCGGCGACGCCCAGGGCAAATGCCAGTGCTCGCTTGTATCCAACCATCGTCATCCCACCCCGTTTAGACTTGATTGCCGCCTTATGGCACCGCATGGCTACACCGCCGATGAACAAGCGAAAACCCTTTTGGGACAAACCCCTGTCCGCGCTCGACCGGGGCGAGTGGGAGGCCTTGTGCGATGGCTGCGGCCGCTGCTGCGTCCACAAGCTGGAGGATGAGGACAGCGGCGAGCTCTATCCGACCAATGTCGCTTGCGAGCTGCTCGACCGGCGCCAGGGCCGCTGCAGCGATTATGCCCATCGCAAGCAGCGCGTCAGCGATTGCGTCGTCCTGCGCCAGGACCGGCTCGACGAGCTGGAGTGGCTGCCGGCGACCTGCGCCTACAAGCTGCGCGCCGCCGGCAAGCCGCTCCCCGACTGGCATTATTTGATCTCCGGAAGCCGCGAGACGGTGCACGAGGCCGGGCAGTCGACACGCGGCTGGACGGTCAGCGAGGTCGATGCCGGCGACCTGGAGTGGCATGTTGTCGACCGGCCGCTCTGAAGCCGTCCATCACCATCCCGGCCTGCCATTGCCGGTGCTCATGCGAATCCATCCTCGGGCAAGGCGCCTGAAGCTGCGGCTCGACGAGCGGCGCGAGCTTCTGCTTCTGACCTGTCCGCCGCGCAGCAGCCGCCGCGCCGCGCTCGACTGGGCCGCCGGCCAGCGCGCCTGGGTCGAAGCCCGCCTGGCCGAGGCCATGCCCGCACGCCCGCTCGCACCGGGCAGCGTCATCCCGCTCGAAGGGCAGGACACGCTGCTCGCCTGGATCGAGGGTGGATCCCGCCGGGTGTCGCACGCCGATGGCATGCTGGCGTGCGGCGGCCCGCGCGAGAGCTTCTCCAGCCGAATCCAGGCGTGGCTGCGGTCCCGGGCCCGCGACCTGCTGTCGGCCGACACCGCCTGCGCCGCCGGCCGGGCCGGGGTTTCGATCAAGCGCGTCAGCATCGGCGATGCCGGCACCCGGTGGGGAAGCTGCTCCGCCTCGGGCAGCATCCGCTACAATTGGCGTCTGGTGCTCGCTCCGCCCGAGGTTCGGCGCTGGGTGGTGGCGCACGAGGTTACGCACCGGATCCACATGAATCACGGGCCGGCCTTCAAGGCGCTGGAAGCCGACCTGTTCGATGGCGACGCCGCGGCGGCGCGCCTATTACTGCGACGGATCGGGCCGGGGCTGAAGCGGGTCGGGCGCGGGCTCTGAGCGAGGCGTTGGCGGCGGCCGCTGCTCGCGCGGCGGCAGCGGGCTGTTGAAGATGCGGTCGAGTTCGGTCTGGTCGGGGGCGCCCGGCTGGCGCGGCGCCGGCGCCGGCGCCAGCGGGTCGCCGGGCATGACGCTCATGCCATTCTCGTCGACCAGCGGTTCGGCGCCATATTCGTAGGGAAGGCCCCAGCTTTCTTCGTCCGGCTCCAGCTGCCAGTCGGGCAGCGGCACTTCCGTCTCGAACTGCTCGACCGGCCGGTTGGCGACGGCAACGCGCATGAAATCGGCGAAGGCGCGGGCCGGCGCGGTGCCGCCCTGCAGCCCGGGGACCGGCCGGGCATTGTCGCGGCCCATCCAGACACCGGTGGTGATGCCGCTGGAAAAGCCGATGAACCAGCCGTCCTTGTTGGAACTGGTCGTGCCGGTCTTGCCGGCGACCGGCCGGCCGATCTGCGCGGCGCGGCCGGTGCCCGAGAGGACAGCCGACTGCAGCAGGTCGGTCATGCCGGCGGCCACCCACGGAGCGACCAGGGTCTGCCCGCCGGACCGTTCATGCTGGTAGAGCAGCCGGCCGTCGGCCGTCGTCACCTTGCGGATGGCGTAGGGCATAACCGAAACGCCGCGGTTGGCGACGGAGGCAAAGGCCCGCGTCATGTCGATCAGCCGCACGTCGCTGGTGCCGAGCACCATCGACGGATAGGTCGAAATATCGCCGCTGATACCGAACCGGCGGGCCATTTCCTTGATCGTGCCGAAGCCGAGTTGGGCGCCGATCTGGGCGCTGACGGTGTTGATCGAGCGGGAAAATGCCTCGCGCAGGGTGACCGGCCCGGCGTAGGTCCGGGTCGAGTTGCGCGGCCGCCAACCGTCGATCTCGAACGGCTTGTCCTCGATCGTGTCGGTCGGCTTCATGCCGCTTTCGAGCGCGGTCAGATAGACGAACAGCTTGAAGGCCGAACCCGGCTGGCGCTCCGCCTGGGTCGCCCGGTTGTAGATCGAATCGACATAGTCACGGCCGCCGACCATGGCGAGAACGGCCCCGTCGCGGTCGAGGGCGACCAGCGCCCCCTGTGCGCCCTTCGGCGTGAAGCCGTTGATGGCGTGGTCGGCCGCCGCCTGCTTGCGCACGTCGAGTGTCGTCCACACCTCGATCGGCTCGATCGTCTCGTCGATCAGGGTCGCCAGCTGCGGCAGCGCCCAGTCGGTGAAGTAACGGACGCTGTTCTGCTTGGGCTGCGGCTGGACGCGGATCGTTGCCGGATCCACTCCGGCGGCTGCCGAGGCCGACAGGAAGCCGTTCTCGACCATCGAGTTGAGCACCACGCCGGCGCGGCCGCGCGCGGCTTCGACGTCCGCGGTCGGCGAATAGTTGGACGGCGCCTTGACCAGGCCGGCGATGATCGCCGCCTCGCCTAGGCTCAACCGCTCGGCGCCATGGCCAAAGAAGGTGCGGCTGGCGGCGTCGATGCCATAGGCGCCGCCGCCGAAATAGACGCGGTTGAGGTAAAGCTCGAGGATCTGGTCCTTGGAGAATTTGCGTTCCAGGGCGAGGGCCAGCACGCCCTCCTTGACCTTGCGGACGAAGGTGCGGCTGTTGGTCAGGAAGATGTTGCGCGCCAGCTGCTGGGTGATGGTCGATCCGCCCTGCCGCCAGGACCCGGTCTCGAAGCGCACCTTGACCGACCGCGCCATGCCGATCGGATCGACGCCGATATGGCCGCGGAAGCGCTTGTCCTCGACCGCGATCATCGCCGCCCGCATCGTCGGCGGGATCTCGTCATAGGTCAGCCAGCGGCCGAGGTTGGGGCCGATCGACACCAGCACGGTGCCGTCGACGCCGCGGACGCGGATCATCTGGCCGAGGTTCTCGCGGCGGGTGAGCTCGTCGTAATCGGGCAGCGAGCCGATGGCGACGCCAACCGCGACCACCAGCGCGACAAGCCCCAGCCCCGCTGCCGCCAGCAGATATTTGAGCGCGGTCTGCAATTTGCCGCTGCTTGTCTTGGCGGATCTGGCCATCTGGAGGCCAGCGATAGAAATCTTGGGCGGGCGCCGCAAGCGGCAGGCAAGGGGGTGTGTGCCCCAGACATGGTGAAGATCGCTTTAACCATTTTGGAAGGAGTGGCGCCCTAGGGTTGTCGCTATGTCGGGCCGTGAATTCGCCCTGCTGATGTTCATGGCCCTGCTTGGCGGGGCCCTTGCCGTGCCTGCCGCGGCGCCGGCCCAGTGCCGGCTGTGCGCGACCCCAACGACTGAGGCGACCGGCGTGGCGGACAGCCAGGCGGTTCGGATCGAGGTCCAGGCGAGGCTCGATTTCGACCAGGTCGTGGTCACGGACAATGCCGGCCTGGGCACTGCCCGCCTGCTGCCTGACGGCACCGTCAGCACGTCCGGGTCGATCGGCGCCCTGGGCGGGCGGGCGATGGTCGGCAGCGTCATCGTTCGCGGCGAGCCCGGACGGCTGGTGCGAATCGGCCTGCCGGCGTCGATCTCGCTCCATGGCCTCACCGGCGGCAGCATCCGCCTTGATTCGCTGGTCACCGACCTGCCGGCGCAGCCGCGACTCGATTCGCAAGGCACGCTGCACTTCCGATTTGGCGGCGCGTTGCATGTCCTTGGCAATGTCGACGGCGACTATCGCGGCGACGTCCCGATCACCGTCGACTACCTCTAGAGCGCCCCCTTTCCGGGAGTTCGGTCCGGAACGGTTGGAATCCTAACCGGCCGTTAACCATGTCGCTGAGCAAAGCCGTAAGCGGTCGAGGTTAATACAGGCATCACGGATGGACGGGTTACCCGGACAGCCCGTTCGTTTTTGGAACCTGTGGGGAAATTGCCATGACCAAGTTTGTGAAAATCGCGGCGGTTGCCGCTGCTGTGCTGGCGGCGACGCCGGCCCTTGCCGCTCCCGTCAGCGTCACCGGCTCTCCGCCGTCGGCCTCGGCGCGCATCATCCGGCCGCTGACGCTGACCGCGACCGGTTCGCTCAATTTCGGCACGATCGTGATGAACGGCGTCACCGCCGATCGCACGGTCACGCTGAACGCCGACACCACCATCACCTGCGCGACCGAACTGGTCTGCGCCGCCAACGGCACGGTCCCGACCTACAACGTGCGCGGCACGCAGGGCCAGACCGTCAACATCATCAAGAACGCCAGCACGCTCAACGGCTCGAACGGCGGCTCGCTGACGCTGACCCCGGTCGGCGCCGCCAGCGTCCTGCTGACGAACTCGGGCTCGCCGGGCGTTGATTTCGCCATTGGCGGCTCGATCGTCATCGGCGCGGCGACGGTGGACGGGGTCTATACCGGCACTGTCGACGTCCAGGTCGACTACAACTAAGTCGATTTGACCAGAGGCCGGGTTCGTCCCGGCTGGGCAAGGGCCGCTGGAGTGATCCGGCGGCCCTTTTTCCATGCCCGCCGCCTCCAAGGTCGGACCAAGACGGACATGGTTAGCCCAAAATAAACCATTTCAGGTCAATGTTCCCTCCGAAACGGACAGTTCGGAGTACCCTCGCATGACCTTCCTGAAACGCCTTGCCGCCGCCTTCGCCTTGCCGGCCGTCCTCTTCGCGCCCGTCCCGGCCGCGGCCGGGGTCGGCGACCTGCTGGTGGCACCGACGCGAATCGTCCTCAACGGCTCGCGCGGCGCCGAGATCGTCCTCAGCAACATCGGCGATGAGGTCGCCACCTACCGCATCTCGGTCGAGCTCAGGCGGATGAAGGAAGACGGCAGCCTCGAGGACGTAGCGAGCGCGAATGAGCGCGAACAGACGGCCCGGTCGATGATCCTCTACGCGCCTCGCCGGGTGACCATCGCCCCCAACGAGCCGCAGACGATCCGCATCGCCGCGCGCGCCCCGCAAGGGCTGCCCGACGGCGAATATCGCGCCCACCTGCTGTTTCGCGCCGTCCCGCCGCCGCGGCCGGTGACCGCGCCCAAGGAGGTCAAGGGAATCGCCTTCGAGCTCATCCCCATCTACGGCGTCACCATCCCGGTCGTCATCCGTATGGGCAATTTGCAGGCCAAGGTCGGGATTGCCAACGTCCAGCTGACCGACCAGGGTGGCAAGCCCGCGGTGGCGCTCGACCTGACGCGCGCCGGCGACCGCTCCGTTTTCGGCGACGTCCGGGTGTTCAAGCCCGGCATCAAGGACCCGATCGCCGTCCAGCGCGGGGTCGCCGTCTACACCGAAATCGGCACACGGCGGGTCGTCATCCCCGTCAACCCGGACTTCGCCGGCGCCGCCGCCGGGCCGGTGACCGTCGACTTCGTCGAAACCAGCGAGGCCGGGCCGGTGTCGCTGGCCGAAACCAAGACGGTCCTGCGTTAGGGCCGGGGGCAGCGGGCGCACGGCCATGGGCCGCATCCGCGACTGGGGGCGCTCCGCCCTCGCGCTGCTGGCGCTGGCTTCGGCCGGCGCCATTGGCGCGTCTGCGGGTACGCCTTTGGCCGACCATTGGGTTGCCGACCCAGACGACCAGTTCCTGCTCGACGTCAGCATTCGCCAGTTGCGCCTCGGCGACGGGGTGCGCGCCTATCCGACGCCGGAGGGCACCTGCGTCGTCCTTGGCGACTTCCTGACGACGCTCGATGTGCCGATGCGCATCGACCTCGATGCCAACCGGGCCAGCGGCTGGGCGTTCAAGGAGGACCACCGGATCGAGGTCGACCGCAGCGCCGGCAAGGTCCGGTTCGGCGCCCAGGCCGAGGCGCTGGCCAAGGCGGCCATCCGCGACGTGCCCGAAGGCTGGTGCGCGGATACGGCCGCATTGACCCGCTGGTTCGGTATCAAGGTCGTGCCACGGACCGGCGGCTCGGCATTAATCCTTGAATCGCAAGCGAAATTGCCGGTCGAGCTGGCCGTCGAGCGCCGCCGTCGGGCGGCGCAGCTGAAGAAGAACGCCGCCGCCGATTTGTCGCGCCTGCCGCAGGTACGCCTGCCTTACCGGCTATGGCGGGCGCCGGCCCTCGATTTCGTCGTCAGCGGCGGGGTCACCTATCGCGCTTCGACCGGCACCAAGGTCGATCGCCGCGCTGCGGTCTATGCTGCCGGAGAGGTCGCGACCCTGTCCTACAACGCGCAGGTCACCAGCGACGACAAGGGTCAGCCGCAATCGGTGCGCCTGCGTGCTTTTCGCTCCGACCCCGATGGCGGGCTGCTCGGGCCGCTGAATGCGACGCATTTCGAGGTCGGTGACGTCACCGGGCACAGCAGCAAGCTGCTCGGTTCCGGGATCAACGGCCGCGGCGTCGCCGTCACCAACCAGCCCCTGTTCACGCCCGCCAGCTTCGACCGCACCCGTTTCGAAGGCGAATTGCCGGCGGGCTGGGAGGCGGAGCTTTACCGCAACGGCCAGCTGCTCGCCTTCGCGAGCGGCGGCGACGACCAGCGCTACCATTTCGAAGATGTGCAGCTGCTCTACGGCGACAACCAGGTGGACATCGTCCTGTACGGCCCCCAGGGCCAGATCCGCACCCGCAGCGAAAACGTCAACGTCGGCCAGGACAATGTCCCCTCCGGCAAGACTTGGTACTGGGCAGGGATCAACCAGCCGGCACGCGACCTGGTCAGCTTCGAGCCGGTCAACGACGACCCGAACCGGCCGAAAATCCAGGCGACCGTCGCCATGGCGCACGGCATCGACACCAAGACCTCGGTGGCCCTGCTCGTCCAGTCGGTGGCGCTGGAGGACGAGCGGCTGACCTATGTCGAAGGCGCGGTCCGCCGCTCGGTCGGCCGGGCCCTGGTCGAAGTCGCCGTCGCCCGCGACAGCAGGAACGGGATGGCGGCCCGGGCGCAGGTGCTGACCAGGCTCGGCGATGTCAGCCTTAGCGCCGAAGCCGTCGTCGCCAAGGACTTCCGGCTCGAAGGCGGCGAGCGCCAGAGCGCGCGGGAGGCCCGGCTGTCCGCGGACGCCCCGATCAAGATCGGCCGCACGGTCATCCCGGCCCATGCCGATATCCGCTACACCGGGAGGAGCGATGGCACGTCCCAGCTCGAAGCGGCGGCGCGATTGTCCAGTCATATCAATCGCTTCAACCTGGCCGGTGACCTCCGGTACCGACGCCAGTTCGCGTCCACCGAGGGCGGGCCGGACCCGCCGGCGGAGCTGGAGGCGACGCTGATCGGCTCCGGCCGGATCGGCGAAGTCCGGGTCCGCGGCACCGGAACCTGGCAGTTGCAGCCGCAGGCTCGATTCCGGACGGCCGAGGTCTCGGCCTATTGGTCGGCGTCGCGCAGCGCCGATTTCGAGGCTGGGCTCGCCTATGACGCCGACTTGCATGTCGGCCGCGCCCGGCTGACCCATGTCCGGCGGTTCGATGCCATGGCCCTGTCGGTGACCGGCGAAGCCGCCAGCGACGGCGCGCTGGCCCTTGGCTTCAACCTCAATTTCTCGCTCGATTCGAGCCGCGGCGGGTTCAACCTGTCGCGCCAGACCCTCGCCAACGCCGGGGCGGTGCACGCGCGCGTCTTCCGCGACCTGAACGACAACGGCCGCCGCGACGTCGGCGAGCCGTTCGAAAAGGATGCGCTGGTCACCACGGGCCCACGGCTCGCCGAGCGCGGGACCGATGCGCGCGGCGAAGTGCTGGTCGCCGGCCTGGCCAATTACGTGCCGGTGACGGTCGGCATCGACACCTCGAGCCTCGCCGACCCGATGCTCGCGCCGAAAAAGGCGCTGCAGGTGGTGACGCCGCGCCCGGGCATCGCCGCCGAGGTCGACATCGCCCTGGTCGGCGCCGGCGACATCGAAGGCGCCATGGTCCGCGACGGCGGCGACGGCTTCGAGGGGCTGGATGTGGAGCTGGTCGATACTGCCGGAAGGGTAGTGGCGACGACTCGAACCGACTTCGACGGCTTCTTCCTGTTCGAACGCGTTGCCTATGGCCGCTACACCATCCGCCTCGCCCCCGAGTCCGCTCGCATCGCCAAGGTTCAGCCGGCTTTGGGCGCCTCGGCCGAGGTCAGCGGCGATGCGCCGGTGGCGCGGATCGGGCCCGTCCGGGTCGTTCCGGCGCAGCAGATCGCGCTCGTTCCCATGGTTAAAGAGTCGTCTAACACGACTATGCGCTGATCAAGTGCGATTGCGAAGCGGTCGCAATAATCTGATGAAATGAGCATGCTATCTGCCAGTCCCCTGGACTGGCCTGATTGCGATCCCACGATCCGGCATCCCCCCGGAATGCCGGCATGCGTGTGATGGTGCGGTCGAGAAGACTCGAACTTCCACGGCCTTTCGGCCACAGCGACCTCAACGCTGCGCGTCTACCAGTTCCGCCACGACCGCACTCGTGAAATGCGCCGCAACGATGCGTGCGGCGCCTGGCAAGGCGCGGCCTCTAGCAAAGGGCTTGAGAGCGCGCAATGCCGCCGGGATCCGTTCCATTATGGAGCAAAAGTAAACAGCCCATTTACCAATCGCGCGCAGCAAGCGTAGTTGCGCATATGGGCCCGTTCACCGCCTCTGTTCTGCTGTCACTTGCCGCGCCTGCGGCCAGCGTCGGCGCGCCCGCCTTCACCCCGACCAGGGCCGTGGCGTCGGCCCAGGCTTCGGTCCGCATCCTGCCGGGGGCGAAGGTCAGCCTCAGCGCCCGGGCGGAAACTGAGGGCCACAAGCTGACCAAGGCGACGATCACCGCCGAGGGCGGCAGCCGGCGTTCTGCAAAATTAGTGGAATTCCAGTAACTTAGGACTGGTCAGGCGTTGGCGCCGTCCAGCGTCACGCGCAGGTGCGACCCGCCTTCGGGGACGTCGACTTCGGCGCTGTTGAAGCTGGCGCTAGCCCCCGGGGCGAGCGTTGCCGCCGGCGGGGCGATGGTCCAGCTGTAGACGACCCTTTGCCTGGTGGCGTCGAGCAGCTCGGCCTTGAGCGGCGGCACCGACTGGGTGCGGTCCGTGGGGTTGATCACCCGGCCGCTGACCGCGAACAGTTCATTGCCGCTGGCCAGTCGCTGGCGGTCGCTGTTGGTGACCATGACTTCCAGCTGGCTGCCGCCGGTTGCGCCGAGGCCCAGCCGGGCGCGAAGCGAATCCGGCGCCAGGAACCAACCGGCGGCGGCGAGAATGGCGACGACCAGAAGGATCCAGGCCAGCACCGGCACCCGGCGGCGCGGCGCATCGATCGGCTCCGGCTCGTAAAATGGCTCGAATTCGTCGGCGCCGGCCTGCGGCGCTCCGGACAGCCATTGGGACGCATGTTCGGCTGCAGGCACATCGGTCGCTTCGGCGCCGGCATCGGGCCACTGATCCCGCTCCGGCGGCGCCGCCGGCTCGGAATCGCCCGTCGTCTCGGACGGTGCGGCGGCGACGGCGGGGTCATCGGCGAGCGGTCCCGATTGGTCGTCGATCGCCGCTTCCAGGAAGGCGCGCTCCTCGGCCTGGGGGCCGCTTGCCGGATCGATCATCGCCGCTTCGGCGATGCTCTGCTCATCGTTTCCACGGTCGGTTTCGGCGTTGGCGTCGGCAGCCGCTTCCGGCTCCTGGTGCCAGCTGTGCCGGCACGAGGCGCAGCGCACCTGCCGGCCGCCCGGCGGGATGGCGCCGTCCTTGACGACATATTTGGTGTCGCAGGCTGGGCAGGTGAGGATCATGATTGGCTCGTCCGCTCCCCCGAAACGCTGATCCTTCTCGATAAACAGCAACTGGCTGCCATTGGCAAGGCGGGCCGGCCTGTGCGAGGAATGCGCCACGAGGCCGAACGGCCGGGTAAGGGGTGCAGGCAAGCTGGCGACAATCGTCGAATTCGACCGGGTAGGGCTCCGCTACGGGACCGGCGCGGAAGTCCTGCGCGACCTCGACTTCCGGCTGGCCAGGGGCGGCTTCTATTTTCTCACCGGACCATCGGGCGCCGGCAAGACGTCGCTGCTCAAGCTTCTCTACCTGGCTCAGCGGCCGACCCGCGGCCGGATCCGCCTGTTCGGCGACGAACTGAGCGAGGCGCCGCGGGACGCCCTGCCGATGTACCGGCGGCGCATCGGCGTCGTTTTCCAGGACTTCCGGCTGATCCGGCATTTGTCGGCGTTCGATAATGTCGCCTTGCCCCTTCGCATCGCCGGCCAGGGAGAGGAGGAAGTCGAAAGCTCGGTGCGCGAAATGCTGGCCTGGGTCGGGCTTGCCGACCGCGCCAGCGCCCGGCCGCCGACCCTGTCGGGCGGCGAGCAGCAGCGCGTCGCCATCGCCCGCGCTGTCATCGCCCGCCCGGAACTCCTGGTTGCCGACGAGCCGACCGGGAACGTCGATGCCGAGATGGCTGCACGTATCCTCCACCTGCTGACGGCGCTCAACCGGCTCGGCACGACCATCATCATCGCCACCCACGACTTGTCACTGCTCAAAGCGACGCCGGGGGCGCAGATGATCCGCCTCGACCATGGGGCAATGGTCGATCCCACCGGCCTTCTCAAGAACCCGCCAGCGGGAAGGGCCGGCGGCGATGCTTGACTGGATCAGCGCCTCGCCCGCCGAGCGCCGGCTGCTGCCGGGCGGGCGCCTGCAGGGGCCGACGCCCTATGTCATCGCCATCATGATGTTCGTCATGGTGGTGATCGCCGCCGCCGGCCTGGCGCTTGCCAATGCCGCGGCCCGGGTCTCGGTCGGCGTCGAGAACCGATATTCCGTGCAGATTGCCGACGGCCTGGCCAAGGCGCCGCTGGCGATGCGGGCATTGCGCTCCGCCCCGGGCGTCGCGGCCGTCCGTGCCGTGCCTGAGCGCGACATGCGCAGAACCCTCGAACGCTGGCTCGGGCCGGCCGGCGCCAAGGCCGACCTGCCGCTGCCCGGGTTGATCGACGTCGATCTGAAGCCCGGTGCCTCGGCCCAGGCGGTCGCCGCCAGGGTCGAACAGGCGGTGCCCGGCGCCCGCTTCATCGCCCATGGCGCCATGCTTTCGCCGGTGCTTCGCGCCCTGCGCTCGCTGACCTGGCTGGCGGCGGCCCTGGTCTTGTTGATCGGGGTGGCGACCGCCGCCGCCGTGGTGTTGGCGGCGCGCGGCGCCCTCGATACCAACCGGCCGACCATCGAGGTGATGCACGGGATCGGCGCCACCGATGCCCAGGTCGCCCGGCTGTTCCAGCGGCGCATCGCGCTGGATTCGCTGGCCGGCGGACTGGCCGGCGCCGCGGCCGCCGGCCTGGTGCTGCTGCTGGTGGCGGGCGGGCGGGCGGTGTGGGTCGATGACTTTGCCGGTGGGCCGCTGCTTGGCGGCGGCGACATCCTGCTGCTCGCCGCCTTGCCCCTGCTTGGAACATTGCTGGCAACCCTGGTTGCGCGGGCAGCGGTGCTTCGCGCATTGCGGTCGGCCTTATGATCCTGCGCTTCGGCTCCTTGCTGCTTATCCTCTACGGCCTCGGCTTCGCCTTGTTCGGCGTCACCCTGGGCAAGCCGGCTGCCGCCGGCGCCGGCCGCACCGACGGCATCGTCGTCATCACCGGCGGACCTGGCCGGATCGAACATGGCGTCGCCATGCTTGGCCAGGGCAAGGGCAAGAGGATGCTGGTCGCCGGCGCCGATCCGTCGGTCACCAAGGCCGACCTCGTCCGTCGGCTGGGTGGCAACCGGAAGCTGCTCCAGTGCTGCGTCGATCTCGGCTCGGAATCGGTCGACACCCGGTCCAACGCCGAGGAGACCAAGCGCTGGCTGGAACGCAAGCGGTTCAATTCGCTGCGGCTGGTCACCAGCGACTGGCACATGCGTCGCGCCCGCTATGAATTCCGCCGCGTGCTTGGCGACGATTTCGTCATTGTCCCCGATGCCGTCCGCAGCGAGCCGGGCTTCGCCACCCTGTTCGGCGAATATAACAAATACCTCCTGCGCCGGATCGCGGTCTGGCTCGACATCTGATGGCCTGGCTTCGCTCGCTGCTGTTCGCCCTGCTCTTCTACCCGGGCACGCTGGCCTATGTGCTGGCGGTGATCGCCGTCTCGCCGTTCGGCGACCGGCGGGTGCAGTCGGTTGTCCACGGCTGGTCGGACTACCATCACTGGCTGGTCGTCAATGTGCTGGGCATCCGTTTCGAGATCGACGGCCGCATCCCCGACGGCGCCTACCTCATCGCGTTCAAGCATGAAGCGATGGTCGAAACGATCGAGGCTCTGCGGCTGGCGCGCAAGCCGGCGGTGGTGATGAAGCGTGAACTCACCCAGATTCCGCTCTTCGGCTGGGTGACGCTGCGTTACGGGGTCATCGGCGTCGACCGTGAAGCCGGCGCCCAGGCGCTGCGCAACCTGCTGGCGGAGGGCCGTAAGGCGGTGGAGCAGGGACGGCCGGTCGCCATTTTCCCGGAAGGGACGCGGGTGCCGCATGGCACGCGGCCGCCGTTGCGCCCGGGCTTCGCCGGCCTTTACCGGGCGCTTGGCCTGCCGGTGGTGCCGGTGGCGCACGACAGCGGCCGGCTGTGGGGGCGCGGCTTCGTCAAGCGTTCCGGGACGATCCATTTCAAGGTCGGCGAAATCATTCCGGCCGGACTCAAGCGCGACGAGATCGAAGCGCGGGTCCACGCCGAGATCAACGCGCTCAACCCCTGAGCACCGCCCCCAGCTTCTCCGCCGCAGCGACGATGCGCTGCGAAATGGCGGCGATCTCCGCCTCGGTGAAACTCTGCTCGCCGGGCTGCAGCACGACCTCGACCGCCAGGCTGAGCTGGCCATCTTCGGGCTGGTAGCGGTCGAACAGCCGGGCGGCGGTGATGGCGGCCTTGTCGGCACCGCGAATGGCGCGGACCAGGACGTCGGCGGCAAGGCCGTCGGGGACCAGGAAGGCGAAGTCGCGGGTCACCGACTGCAGCGCCGGCGGCGTGAAGGCCGGGCGGGCGCGGCCGCTGGCGCGCGGTTCGGGAATGGCGTCGAGGTACAGCTCGGCCGCGACCGTGCCGGCCGGCATTCCGGACACGAGCCTGGGGTGCAGCTCGCCGAACGCGGCGAGCACGACCTTTGGGCCGAGGCCGAGCTTCGCCGAGCGGCCCGGGTGCCAGGTTGGCCCGGCGTCCATGAACAATTGCAGGTTCTGCACCGGCGCGCCGGCGGCCTCGAGCAGCGCCAGGGCCTCGGCCTTGGCATCGAAGGCGGTGAAATCCCGCGGCTTGCCGGTTTGCCAGCTGCGCGGGGTGCGCTCGCCGGACAGCAGCAGCGCCGCCGTCGGCCGCTCGCCCTCCGCCAGGTAGCGGCGGCCGACCTCGAACAGGCGGACGCTGGCGGCCCCGCGGTCAAGGTTGCGGCGGGCGGCGGCGATCAGCCCGGGCAGCAGCGAGGGCCGCATATGGCTCATCTCGGCGCTGATCGGGTTGGCGACGATGTCGGCCGCGCCGCCGAACCGTTCGGCCTCCTCGGCGGCAATGAAGCTCCAGGTCACCGCCTCGTCCAGGCCGCGCGCCGCCGCCATGCGCCGCAACCGCCGCTCGGCGACTTGCGACCGGGTCGCGGTCGGCCGGGCAACGCCCTCGTCGCGCGGCAAAGCGGTGGCCGGGATCCGGTCGTAGCCGGCGATGCGGGTGACTTCCTCGACCAGGTCGGCCGGGCCGTCGATGTCGCCCCGCCAGCTCGGCACTTTCGCCTCGCCGTTCGAAATCTCGAACCCCAGGCTCTCGAGGATCGCCTGCTGCCGGTCGGCCGGTACGTCGAGCCCGCCGAGCGACAGCGTTCGCGCCGGATCGAACGGCACGCGCTTGTCCGCGACCGGCGGCTTGCCGGCACGGACCACGCGGCTCGCCTCGCCGCCGCAAATGTCGAGGATGAAGCCGGTAAGGATGGCGAGGCCGTCGTCGAGGAAGGCCGGGTCGACGCCGCGCTCGAAGCGGCTGCGCGCATCGCTGGTCAGCTGCAGCGCCTGGCCGGTGCGGGCAATGCGCTCGGGGTCGAAGAAGGCGACTTCCAGCAGGGCATCGGCGGTGGTCGAAGCAACGCCGCTATGCTCGCCGCCCATGATCCCGCCGATGTCGTGCACCTGGGCTTCGTCGGCGATCACCGTCATCGATTCGTCGAGCCGATATTCCTTTTCGTTGAGGGCCATGACCGTCTCGCCGGCGCGGGCGCGGCGGGCGGTGACGGCCCCCTTCAGTTCCTTGAGGTCATAGGCATGGGACGGCCGCCCAAGGTCGAGCATGACGTAGTTGGTGATGTCGACCAGCGCCGAGATCGGCCGCTGGCCGGCGCTTTTCAGCCGCCGCTGCAGCCAGTCCGGCGAGGGGCCGTTGGTCAGGCCGCGGACGACCCGGCCATGGAAAGCGGGGCATCCCTCCGGGTCCTCGATGCGAATCTCCACCGGGCAGTCGAAGCTGCCGTCGATCGCCGGCACCGCCATCGGCTTCAGCGTGCCCATGCCGGCGGCGGCAAGGTCGCGGGCGATGCCGCGCACGCCCATGCAGTCCTGGCGGTTCGGGGTGATGGCGACGTCGAACACGACATCGTCGAGCCCGGCCCATTCGGCGTAGAAGCGCCCGACCGGCGCGTCCTGCGGCAACTCGATGATGCCGTCATGCTCCTCGCCGAGCTGCAGCTCGCGCACGGAGCACATCATGCCGCGTGATTCGACGCCGCGGATGGTGGCGACCTTCAAGGTCAGGTCGCTGCCCGGCACGTAGGTCCCCGGACCGCCGAACACGCCGAGCATTCCCGCCCGGGCGTTGGGGGCGCCGCAGACGACCTGCACCGGACCGTCCCCCGCATCGACGCTCAACACTTGCAGCTTGTCGGCCTGCGGATGGCGCTCGGCGCTCAGCACCTTGGCGATGCGGAACGGCCCCAGCAATTCGGCCGGGTTGGTCAGGCTTTCGACCTCCAGGCCGATGTTGGTCAGCCGGTCGGCAATCTCGTGCGGCAAGGCGTCGGTCTCGAGGTGATCCTTGAGCCAGGACAGGCTGAACTTCATGCGCCGACCCCCGCGCTCAGCGTCGGCACGTCGAGGAACTTAAAGCCGTAATGCTTCAGCCAGCGCAGGTCGCCGTCGAAGAAGGCGCGCAAATCGTCCATGCCATATTTGAGCATCGCCAGCCGGTCGACGCCGGTGCCGAAGGCGAAGCCCTGCCACTCGTCGGGGTCGAGGCCGCAGGCGGCGATGACCCTGGGATGGACCATGCCGCTGCCCAGCACCTCCATCCAGCCCTCGGACCCGCCGACCACGCGCCGGCCCTTGTCGGTCGACCAGCCGATATCGACCTCGGCCGACGGCTCGGTGAACGGGAAGTAGGACGGGCGCATGCGGATATGGACGTCGTCACGCTCGAAGAAGGCCTTGAGGAAGGTCTCCAGCGTCCACTTGAGATGGCCCATGTGGATGGCGCGGTCGATGACCAGCCCCTCGATCTGGTGGAACATCGGCGTGTGGGTGGCGTCGCTGTCGCTGCGATAGACGCGGCCCGGCGCGATGATCCTTAAAGGCGCGCCCAAGGCCTGCATCGACCGGATCTGCACCGGCGAGGTGTGGGTGCGCAGCACGCGCGGCTCCTCGCCCTCGCCCCGCGGGCGGACATAGAAGGTGTCCTGCATCGCCCGGGCGGGATGCGCCTCGGGCATGTTGAGCGCCTCGAAATTGTGCCACTGGTCCTCGATCTCCGGCCCTTCGGCGACGGCGAAACCAAGGTCGGCGAAGATTTCCGCCAGCTCGTCCATCACCTGGCTGACGGGATGGATCGAGCCCCGCGGCACCTCGTCCACCGGTAGCGACAAATCGACGCGCTCGGTCGCCAGCCGCCGCTCCAGCTCGGCCGCTTCCAGCGCTTCCTTGCGCGCGGCCAGGGCATTGGTCGCCGCCTCGCGCAGCGCATGCACCTTCGGCGCCTCCTTGGCGCGTGCCTCCGGGTCCATCGCGCCCAGCGACTTGAGCAAGGCGGTGATGCTGCCGGACTTGCCGAGCGCGGCGACACGCAGCCGTTCGAGCGCGCCGAGGTCGGGCGCCGCGGAGATTTGCTTGATCAGGTCGTCGGCCATGGCTGGGCGGCTCTAGCAATGCCGCGCTGCAAAATGCAAAGGTTGCGCACATGGCCGACTGGCCCAAACTCGAATCGGTCCGCGACGGGCCGACCTTCGCGACGCTGCACCTCGCCAGCCAGATGCTCGGCAAGCTGCGGGTTGCGCATGCCCCCTGGGTCAACCACGGCTGGCATGCGACCCTCCACCCGGTTGCCGAAGGGCTGGCGATCGAACCGATCGCGGCGAAGGCGGGCAATTTCACCTTGACCCTCGACCTTGCCCGCCATGCCATCGTCCTGCATGTCGGCGATGGCGAGCGCGACCTTTTGCCCCTCGACCTCGGCAGCATCGCCGCGCTTCACCGTCACCTCGTCGTGATGCTCGAATCGCACGGCCTGCCGGCGGCCTTTCACGGCCGCCCCAACGAGATTCCCGGCGCCAGGCCCTTCGCCGAAGACCTGGAGCCGCGCGAATACAACCCGGACTCCGCCGCCCGGCTGCACGCGGCGCTGTCGCGAATCGTGCCGGTGTTCGAACGCTTCCGCGCCGGCTTCGTCGGCAAGTGCAGCCCGGTGCATTTCTTCTGGGGCAGCTTCGACCTCGCCGTTACCCGCTTTTCCGGGCGGGAGGCGCCGCCGCATCCCGGCGGCATTCCCGGCCTGCCCGACCGCATCACCCGCGAAGCCTATAGCCATGAAGTGTCGAGCGCCGGCTTTTGGCCGGGCGGCGCCGGCGCCCCGCCGGGCACCGAGCCGCTGTTCTACTCTTACGCCTATCCGGAGCCGCCGGGCTTCCGTGATCCGGACGACGACCTCCAAGGCGCGATCTTCGACGCGACCTTGGGCGAATATGTGCTGCCTTATGCCTTTGTCCGCGAATCGGCTGCCCCGGAGCGGGCGCTGATGATGTTCCTCGCCTCGACCTACAACCGCGCCGCCAACCTCGCCTTCTGGGACCGCAAGTCGCTAGAACGCGCGCCGGTGGCGCCGTGAGCACGGATTCATTCGAAGAACTGGTTCGTGCAAACCTCCGGAAAATCGAGGCTTCCCCGGATTTCGCTGGAGATCAAATCTGGCTCTCGTTTGACCTTCACGGGTCGCCACCAGACCTGAAGAGGTTGTCAGAGCATCTCAGCACGCGCGGCTGGATCGAGATCGATGTCTCGAACTGCTGGGAAGGCGGCTTTATCTACCCGAGGCGGCTGGTTAAAAAGTCATTTGAGGCGATCAAAGAAGCCACGGATGCCATTGATCAGCTTTGTAGGCTGCATGGGGCAGAAATTGTCTTAGTGGACGCGTTTAACGCGCCCTCTTCAGGCCCGAACGCAAAATGTATCACGCTATATGATCCACCCTAAAATTCTCTAGGGCGCTTTAGTCAGCTGGCCACGAACGGATAGGGCGAAATCGTCTTCCTGGTCCGGTCCACGGCCAGCATCCGCCCGGCCGGCGGCGTCGCCCGATAGCCGCAGTCGACCCGCGGGCAGATGGCGCAGGCCGGGCCGACCGGGGTCACCGAGGCGTTGGCCAGGTCATAGCCCTCGGCGCAGGACAATTTGTGGGCATGGGCGATGTCGCAGCCCAGCCCGACCGCCAGCAGCCCGCCCGACAGGTCCGACTTGATCGGCCGGTCGATGGTCCGGGCGACGGTGAAGTAGCGCTGGCCGTCCGGGGTCTCGATCAGCTGGGTGACGACCTGGCCGGCGGCCTGGAAGGCGGCGTGCAGGTTCCAGCGCGGGCAGGTGCCGCCGAAGCGCGAGAAGGGGAATTGGTCGCCGGCATAGCGCTTGGAGATGTTGCCCGCCGGGTCGACGCGCAGCATGAAGAAGGGGACGCCGCGCTGCCCGGGGCGGCTGAGCGTCGTCAGCCGGTGGGCGACCTGCTCGACATTGGCGCCGAACTCGCCGCACAGCCGGTCGATCGAATAGCGCAGGTCCTCGCAGGCTTTCAGGAAGCGGCCGTAGGGCATCATGATCGCGCCGGCAGCATAATTGGCGAGGCTCATGTGGAGCAGCTGGCGGACGCCCTCGTCCGGCGCCGCCGCCTCGGCGACCATGCGTTCGAGCAGCGCCGCGAACTCCACCAGCGACAATTGGTAGGCGAGCGCGAAGGTGCGGTTCTCGGGCCGCAATTGGGAGGAGAGCAGGAACAGCCGCCGGTCGGCGTCATAGGCCTGGCTGGCATTGCCGAGCTCGGCCTGCGGCACGACCTGGGCGGAAATGCCCCAGGCGTCCTTCAGCCGGCGCCGCATCGGCTCCTGCATCGACAGGGGATCGCTCAGCGCCCCGCCCAGCGTCTCGGCCGCCTCTTCCAGCGCCGGATAATGGTTGCGGTGCAGCTGGATATAGTCGCGCACCCAATTCTCCGGCGTCACCATCGCCCGCGCGTCGCCGCCGGACGCCAGGCTCGGGCTGCGCTCCGCCTCCTTCAGCGCCGCGTAGAGGCGGGCGATGGCATCGGCGAGGGCGGGCGCATTGTGGGCGAGCTCGGCCAGCTCGTAACGCGGCACGCCCAGGTCGGCGAGCAGAGCGTCGGAGAAGATCTCCGCCAACTCGTCCGGCCCGGTGCGCGTGCCGCCGCCGGCGGCGAAGGTGCGGACGTCGACATCGTACAGTTCGGCCAGCTTGAAGAGCAGCGCCGCCGTCACCGGCCGCTGGTTGCGCTCGAGGTGGTTGAGGTAGCTTGGGGAAATGCCCAGCGTTGCCGCCATGTCGGTCTGCGACAGGCTATGGTCGCGGCGCAGGCGGCGCAGGCGGTGGCCGAGGAACAGCTTGGACATCGGCCAAGGATTGTCAATTTCGCCCAGCCATCACAAGTCAATTTGTGACAAGGTCACATTTTTTGCCGCGACGGCGAAGCGGTCTCCATGATGAAAACGGCGCCAGGCCAGTCACGTCCCGTGGAGCAACCAGCGATGACACATTTTGACCAACTGATCCCGGCGCCTCCCGGCCGGTTCGACGGGATCCTCCGGCCCTATGGTGCCGACGAGGTGCTGCGCCTGCGCGGCTCGATCCCGGTCGAACATTCGCTGGCGCGGCGCGGCGCGCTGCGGCTGTGGGAATTGCTGAAGCGCGAGGAGCCGGTGCGAGCGCTGGGCGCGGTCACCGGCAACCAGGCGATGCAGATGGTCCGCGCCGGCCTCGATGCCATCTATTTGTCCGGCTGGCAGGCGGCGGCCGACGCCAACACCGCCGGCGCCATGTACCCCGACCAGTCGCTCTACCCGGCCAATACCGGGCCGGAACTGGCGCGGCGGATCAACCGCACGCTCGCCCGCGCCGACCAGGTCGAACATATGGAGGGCGGGGCGAAGCGCGACTGGTTCGCGCCGATCGTCGCCGATGCCGAGGCGGGCTTCGGCGGGCCGCTTAACTGCTTCGAGATCATGAAGGCCTATATCGAGGCGGGCGTCGCCGGCGTCCATTTCGAGGACCAGCTGGCCTCGGAGAAGAAGTGCGGCCACCTGGGCGGCAAGGTGCTGATCCCGACGCAGGCGGCGATCCGCAATTTGAACGCCGCGCGGCTTGCCGCCGACACCTGCGGCGTCCCGACCGTGCTCGTCGCCCGCACCGATGCCGAAAGCGCCAGGCTGATCACGAGCGACGTCGACGAGCGCGACCGGCCGTTCCTCACCGGCGAACGCACGCCCGAAGGCTTTTTCCGCCTCAAGGACGGCACCGGCCTCGACCATTGCATCGCCCGCGGCCTCGCCTTCGCCCCGCACGCCGATCTCCTGTGGTGGGAAACCAGCCACCCGGACCTGCGCGAGGCCCGCATCTTCGCTGAGGCCATCCACCGCGAGCATCCCGGCAAGCTGCTCGCCTACAATTGCTCGCCCAGCTTCAACTGGGCGGCGAAGCTCGACGCTGGCACCATCGCCAAATTCCAGCGCGAGCTTGGCGCCATGGGCTACAAGTTCCAGTTCGTGACCCTGGCCGGCTTCCACAGCCTCAACCACTCCATGTTCGAACTGGCGAGCGGCTACCGCGACCGCGGCATGGCCGCCTATTCGGAGCTGCAGCAGGCCGAGTTCGCCTCCGAGGCCGGCGGCTACACCGCCACCCGCCACCAGCGCGAGGTCGGCACCGGCTATTTCGACGCCATCGCCACCGCCATTTCCGGCGGCGAGGCTTCGACCGTCGCGCTCGCCGAATCGACCGAAGCCGCCCAGTTCGCGGCGGCCCACTAGGCAAGGGAGAGACGATCATGGGACAAAGGTACTGGGTACTTGGCGGCGAATATCGCGACTGCCGGTTCGACGAGGTGGTGCCGGGCACGGAGGAAATCTCCGGTCCCTTCCCGGACATGCATCGCGCCCGCACCGAATGGACCCGCCTGACCTTCCGCGACCGGTTGGCGGCGACCACCCGCTACGTCATCACCCAGGAGGCCGCGCGCGGATGAGCGCGGTCCTCGACCGGCCGCGCCTCGTCGCGACGCCCTCCCACGTGGCGGGCGCGGCCGAAATCCTTGGCCCGGAGGCGCTCGCTTTCCTCGCCGAGCTGCACGAATTGTTCGATGCCCGGCGCCGCGATCTGCTGGCTCGCCGAGTCCAGAGGCAGCAACGCTTCGACGCCGGCGAGCTGCCCGATTTCCCGGAAGAAACCCGCGCCATCCGCGAGGCGGACTGGACGGTGGCGCCGATCCCGCCCGACCTCCTCGACCGCCGCGTCGAGATCACCGGTCCGACCAATGCCAAGATGGTGATCAACGCCCTCAATTCGGGCGCCCGCGTCTTTATGGCCGATTTCGAGGACGCCACCGCGCCCGCCTGGGACGAGCTCATCCAGGGACAGGTGAACCTGCGCGACCGCTGGCTCGGCCGCCTCGCCTTCACCGACCCGGAGAGCGGCAGGCATTATGCGCTTGGGCCCAATCCGGCAGTGCTCATGGTTCGCCCGCGTGGGCTGCATCTGCCGGAACGGCATCTGACCGTCGGTGGCGCACCGATCGCCGCCGCCTTCTTCGATTTCGGCCTCTACCTGTTCCACAACGCGCATGCCGCCCTCGACGCCGGCTCCGGCCCCTATTTCTATTTGCCCAAGCTCGAAGGTCGGCACGAAGCCGCCCTGTGGAGCGACGTCTTCGCTTATTCCGAGGAGCGCCTCGGCCTCGCCCGCGGCACGGTCAAGGCGACCGTGCTGATCGAGACCATCCCCGCCGCCTTCGAGATGGACGAAATCCTCCACGCCCTCAAAGAGAACATCGTCGGCCTCAACTGCGGCCGCTGGGACTATATCTTCTCCTACATCAAGCGGCTCGGCCGTTCGCCCGACCGGCTGACTCCCGACCGCTCGGCGATGACCATGGATAAGGCCTTCCTCGCCGCTTATTCGCTGCGCCTCATCGCCACCTGCCACCGCCGCGGCGCCTTCGCCATGGGCGGCATGTCGGCCTTCATCCCGGTCAAGGGCGACGAGGCGGCGAATGCGGCGGCGATGGGCAAGGTCCGCGCCGACAAATTGCGCGAGGTCGCCAACGGCCATGACGGCACCTGGGTCGCCCATCCGGCGCTGGTGCCGGTCGCTCTAGATGCCTTCGCGGCGATGGACGGCCCCAACCAACTGTCCAGAATCCCGGACCGAATCCCCGGCCGCGACGAGATGCTCGAGCTCCACCAAGGCCCGCGCACCGAAGCCGGCGCCCGCGAGAACATCCGCGTCGCCGTCCAGTACATCGCCGCCTGGCTAAGCGGCCGCGGCGCCGTGCCGCTCTACAACCTCATGGAAGACGCCGCGACCGCCGAAATCTGCCGCGCCCAGCTCTGGCAGTGGCTGCGGTTCGAGGCGCCGCTCGACGATGGCCGCGATCTTACGCTCGACCTGTTCGAGGATTGGCTGGCGGACGAGCTGGCGAAGCTCGACGATGGCCCGAACATCGCCCTCGCGGCGAAGCTTTTCTACGGTCTCGCCACGTCGCCCGGTTTCGAAGAATTCCTCACCCTGCCGGCATACGCCCTACTGGATTGACCGGCCGCGCCCGCTAACTGCTTACCAAAGCGCCAGAAAATCTGTATGCAGCGGGTTGAGTGCGTAAGGAGCGAGTCGTGCAGTCTCCCTTCATCAAGCTTGCTGGCGCCGCCGCCGCTTTCGCTTTGTGCGTCAGCCCGACCATGGCGGCAGCCGCGACCGCGGCCCCCGCCCAGCCGATCAGCCCGCTCATCGCCGTCAGCCTGCTTGGCACCCAGGCTTCGGCCCAGCAGGTCTGCGCCAGTGCCGCCACGGCCGCTGCTGCCGCGGGCGCCGCTGCGGTTGCCCAGGGGCAGGCGAATTGCGTGCTTCCGGCCACGGACGCTCCGCCGCAGGCTCTCGAATCGCAACCGCCGCCGCCCGCGCCCGCCGGCAATTACGGCATCAACTGGCTGCTGCTCGGCCTGGGCATGGCTGCCCTGCTCGGCGGCTTGAGCACTCTGTTCGACGACGACGACGACGCCATCAGCCCGGCCTGATCCATCGGTCCAGTCACAAGAGGAAGGGCGCCGGAATCGCTTCCGGCGCCCTTCTCTGTTTGCGTTGATGAAGGGGCTTAGGCCGCCTTCTTCTCCATCGCCGTTTTCGCCTGGGCGATGATGGCGCTGAAGGCTTCGGCTTCGTGCATGGCGATGTCGGCCAGGACCTTCCGGTCGAGGTCGATGTTGGCCAGCTTCAGCGCGTGGATGAACTGGCCGTAGGTCAGTCCCTCGGCGCGGACCGCCGCGTTGATGCGCTGGATCCACAAAGCGCGGAAGCTACGCTTCTTCACCTTGCGGTCGCGATAGGCATATTGCCCGGCCTTCTCGACGGCCTGGCGGGCGATGCGGATGGTGTTCTTGCGACGGCCGTAATAGCCCTTCGCATTGTCCAGGATCCGCTTGTGCTTGGCGCGCGTGGTAACGCCGCGCTTGATGCGTGCCATGGTTCGCTAGCTCCTAGTTGAGGCCGTAAGGGGCCCAGCCCTTGACGCGGGCGGTATCCGCCTTGTCGAGGACTTCGGTGCCGCGGTTCTGGCGGATATATTTCGAATTGTGGCTGATCAGCCGGTGGCGCTTGCCGGCGACGCCGTGCTTGAGCTTGCCGCTGGCCGTGAGCGTGAAGCGCTTCTTGACGCCGCTCTTGGTCTTGAGCTTGGGCATTTTCGTCTCCTTGTTGCGTCCTTGGACGCGACGTTATCGAACCGCCACGGCAGCCCTGACTGGCCGGGCCGTTCTCTTTTCCAACGATCTGGAAAGCGGTGCGCCTCTAGGGGCAAAGCGCCGAAAAGGCAAGAAGGCTATGAACTAAATCAGCGGACGGGCAACCATCAACCAGATGATCGCTAGAACGAAAGTGAACGCTGGTATTCCCAGCAGGACCCACGTCCGGAATAGCTTTTGGTATTCAGGCGACAGCGGCTCGCCCGAAGCTGAACAGGCTCGCGCGATATTTCGCATCCGCCATTGAATCCGGACGACGGGAAGCCAGCACAGCCCAGTAGCGACGTACAACAATAGGGACAGGGCGATCCAAGGCGTGCCAAGCGGCCAGCCGATCGTTTGAGCAAGTAGAATTCCGGTGATCGGTTGAACCACGACCGCAGTAGCCGTGAAGATCGCATCGGCAATTACGACGGTCTCCGCGACATGGGCTATCAGGGCCGGACTTCCAGTTCGATGCGCCATTAGCATGAAGAAAGCGATGCCCGCGCCGGTTCCAAGTAGGACAGCTGCTCCAATGACATGAATCCACCGCAGCAGCTCGGGCCACTCGGTCATCTTTTTTCAACCATCCAGAATGTGATCAGGGCGAGCAACGTTGCCGGAAGAGCCTTGGCGAATGGTGCAAGTGGATCGACCCACAGGTCGGGCACCAGTATCGTGCCTCCGATGAGATAGACAACGATGGTAATGACAATCATGGTCAGTAGGATCGGCCGGATTGTACGGCGCCAGAGCAAACCCGCCGCCAATATGATGTCGAGCCAACCTCCGCCGATCGCGATCGCATAGGCCAGATCTTTGTCCACGCCGCTGTTCGTCATAATGGCTGCTGCCCGATCAAGCTGGAGCAGGGTCGCTACACCGGAAGCGCCCCACATGATGAACAACGTGGCAATAATCAGCGGTTGGACCAGCCCCAAGCGGGCATGGAGCCGATCCTGTTTGCCGGCGGGTTGCTGCGCGAGCGTCTCTTCCAGTGACAATGGCTCTTGCTGAAGCAGGTCCCGCGCCTGCGTCGGATCCCCGACGACACCGGCGTCCAAGGCGTTCAATGCATTCGTTCGTAGAGGCGATCGCCATCCAAATATGCCTAGCAAGTCAGCCGCCGAACCCACAATCTTCAGCAGCCAGCCTGGTACCTCCATCGACCACTGCGCCTTCGGCAAGCCGAGCCATTGACGATGAACCGCGATGATTTCGCCTAATGAGCGGCCTCGACGTTCAACCAGATCGAAGCTTCCCGTCCGCATGTCGTCTCGCTCGATGTTTCGGATCACCGCTTCGACGACATCGGAAAGGGCGATGCACTGGATCGACTTGCTGAACGGAAGCCTTGGCGCAATGGGAACCGCGGCGACGTTTCGGACGAGTTCCGTACCCCCATAGCTGTTGCGGCCGATTACGAGCCCGGGCCGCAAGATTAGCGAGGGGATCGCGGACGCCCCGACCACCGCGTCGGCGCGAGCTTTTGTGCTCATGAAATGGGAGCTCGCCTCCATGCGCGCCCCCGCCGCTGAGATTTGCACGAACCGCTTGATGCCGGCGGCCTCGCATGCTGCGACCAGTCCGCGAACAGCCTCAAACTGCACAGCTTGAACCGAGCCTCCGTCTCCGTCCTGCAGCAGGCCGCTAGCGTTGATAACGGTATCATGACCCTCGAGGAGGGCGTTCCAGCTTTCGGGCGTTGTCATCTGTGCGAGGTCAATCGCAACCCAAGTCAGCTTCGGAAGGATGCGCTGGCCATAGGCACAGTCGCGACCGAGTCCCGTGACTTCGTGTCCCCGCAGGATCAATTCACCTGCCAACGCACTCCCGATGAACCCATAGGCGCCAATAAGTAGAACGCGCACCGGGCTGTCGATCAGTCGAACAGACTGGAGACGCTGGCCTCGTCGGCGATGCGGCGGATGGCTTCGCCGAACAGGGGCGCGATGCTAAGGCGGCGGATCTTGCCCTTGGGGTCGTCGGCCTCGCCCGGGTAGATGGTGTCGGTCACTACCAGCTCGCTCAGCTCCGACGCCTGGACCCGCGCCGCGGCGGCGCCGGACAGCACGCCGTGGCTGCAATAGGCGTAGACGTCGGTGGCGCCCTGGCTCTTGAGCGCCGCTGCGGCATTGCACAGCGTACCGGCCGAATCGACGATGTCGTCGACCAGGATGCAGCAGCGACCCTCGACCTCGCCGATGATGTTCATCACTTCCGATTCGCCGGCCTTCTCGCGGCGCTTGTCGACGATCGCCAGCGGCGCGTTGTCGAGCCGTTTGGCAAGGCTACGGGCGCGAACGACGCCGCCGACGTCGGGGGAGACGACCATCAATTGCTTGGCGGATAGCCGCGCCTGGATATCGGCCGCCATAACCGGTGCCGCCCACAGATTGTCGGTCGGGATGTCGAAGAAGCCCTGGATCTGGCCGGCGTGCAAATCCATCGACAGCACCCGGTCGGCGCCGGCGGTGGTGATCAAGTTGGCGACCAGCTTGGCCGAGATCGGCGTGCGCGGCCCCGGCTTCCGGTCCTGCCGGGCATAGCCGAAATAGGGGATGACGGCGGTGATCCTCTTCGCCGATGCCCGCCGCAGCGCGTCGATGCAGATCAGCAATTCCATCAAATTGTCGTTGACCGGGTAGGAGGTCGACTGGAGCACGAAGACGTCCTCGCCGCGGACGTTCTCGTTGACCTCGACGAAAATCTCCTCGTCGGCGAAGCGGCGGACGCTGGCCTCGGTCAGCGGCATTTCCAGATAGTCGGCGATCGCCTTGGCGAGCGGCAGGTTGGAGTTTCCGGCCAGCAGTTTCATGACTTCCCCTTAAGTCCCGTCCGCCCTCTAGCGGCGACAAGCGTTGCACGGAAGGGCAGCCTCGCTAAAGGCTTCCATGCAGATGACCGAGCGCCTGACCATTGCCTTTGCCCAGCTGAACCAGCGCGTCGGCGACCTCGACGCCAACGCCAAGGCGATGCTCGAATGGCGGGGCAAGGCGGCCGGCGCCGACCTCATCCTGTTCCCCGAGCTGCAGCTGATCGGCTACCCGCCCGAGGACCTGATCCTCAAGCCGGAGTTCGTCCGCCGCGCGCATGAAGCCACCGACCGTCTGGTAGCCGCGACCGCCGACCCCGGCCCGGCGATGCTCTTCGGCACCGTCGTTGCCGAGGGCGGGTCGGTCTACAACGCCATGCTGCTCGCCGACGGCGGCCAGGTCGTCGGCCGCACCCTGAAGCATGAGTTGCCCAATTACGGCACGTTCGACGAAAAGCGCGTCTTCGCCTCCGGCCCGTTGCCGGAGCCGATCGCCTGGCGCGGCGTCAAGCTCGGCGTGCCGATCTGCGAGGACATCTGGCAGGACCGGGTCTGCGCCCATCTCGCCGGGGCCGGTGCCGACATGCTGCTGGTGCCCAACGGCAGCCCGTTCGAGATCGACAAGGACGAACGGCGTCAGCAGATGGTGCGCAGCCGCGTCGTCTCGACCGGCCTGCCGCTCGCTTATTTGAACCGCGTCGGCGGCCAGGACGAGCTCGCCTTCGACGGCTCCTCCTTCGTCATCAACGCCGATGGCGAGCGGGTCGTGCAGATGTGCGACTGGCAGGAGGACCTGCTGCAGACCGAGTGGGAGGAAAGCGAGGACGGCTGGAGCTGCGTCACCCGCGTCGCGTGTGAGCTCGATGATTATCCGGAGGGCATGTACCATGCGATGATGATCGCGCTGCGCGACTATGTTCAGCGCAACGGCTTTCCCGGCATCATCCTCGGCCTGTCCGGCGGCATCGACAGCGCCTTGTCGGCGGCGGTGGCGGTCGACACTTTGGGTCCCGACAAGGTCTGGGGCGTGATGCTGCCGTCGAAATATACCTCCACCGAAAGCCTTGAAGACGCTCGGGAAAATGCCCGCCTGCTGGGCTGCCGCCATGACGTCATTCCGATCGTCCCCGGCGTCGAGGCGTTCGATACGATGCTTCCGGGCCTGACCGGCCTCGCCGCCGAGAACATCCAGGCGCGGCTGCGCATGGTGACTCTCATGGCCCTTTCCAATTCCGGCGGGCAGATGCTGCTGACGACCGGCAACAAGAGCGAGATGAGCGTCGGCTATGCCACCCTCTACGGCGACATGGCCGGCGGCTATTCCGTCCTCAAGGACGCCTACAAGACCACGGTCTTCGCCCTGTCGCGCTGGCGCAATGCCAACAAGCCGGAAGGCGGGCTCGGCCCCGACGGCCCGGTGATGCCGCAGCGGATCATCGACAAGCCGCCGACCGCCGAGCTGCGCCCCAACCAGAAGGACGAGGACAGCCTGCCTCCCTACAGCCTCCTCGACCGCATCCTCGAGGCGCTGGTCGAGAAGGAATATTCGGTCAAGGAAGCGGCCGAGGCGATCGGCGCCGACGAAGCCCTGGTCGCCGACATCGAGCGGGAATTGCTGCGCGCCGAGTACAAGCGCCGCCAGGCGCCGCCCGGCGTCAAGCTCGGCAGCCGCAACTTCGGCCGCGACCGCCGCTACCCCATCACCAACGCTTTCCACACCGGCTCATGACCGTCACCACCCGCTTTGCCCCCTCGCCGACCGGCCGCCTGCACGTCGGCAACATCCGCACGGCGCTGCACAACTTCCTGTTCGCGCGGAAGAGCGGCGGCACCTTCATCCTGCGCATCGACGACACCGACCGCGAGCGCTCGACGGGCGAGTTCGACCAGGCGATTCGCGACGACCTCGCCTGGCTTGGCCTCAATCCCGACCTTGTTGTCCGCCAGTCGGAGCGCTTCGACCTCTACGAGCGGGAGTTCGGGCGCCTGCGGGAATCCGGTCGCGTCTATGCCTGCTACGAAACGCCTGAGGAGCTCGACCTGCGCCGCAAGGTGCTGCTCGGGCGCGGCCTGCCGCCGGTCTACGAGCGCAAGCCGGAAGGGACGCCGGTGCCGGAAGGCGTCGCCCCGCACTGGCGCTTCCGCCTCGACCATGATTCCCCGATCGGCTGGACCGACCTCATCCGGGGGGAGCAGCATTTCGATCCGAAGCTGATCAGCGACCCCGTCGTCCGCCGCGCCGACGGCAGCTGGCTCTACCTCCTGCCCTCGGTCATCGACGACATCGACCTTGCCGTCACTCATGTCGTGCGCGGCGAGGACCATGTCTCCAACAGCGCCGTCCAGCTGCAGATGTTCGCGGCGCTCGGTGCCGAGCCGCCAAGCTTCGCGCACGAAGCCCTGCTGGTCGCCGCCGAGGGCAAATTGTCCAAGCGGCTCGGCTCGACCGGGGTCGAGGCGCTGCGCGGGGCGGGGCTGGAGCCGATGGCGCTATTGTCGCTGCTCGCCCGCCTCGGCACCTCGCAGCCGGTCGAGGCGACGCCGTCGCTCGACGCCCTCGCCGCCGGCTTCGACTTCGCGCATTTCGGCCGCGCCCCGGCCCATTTCGACTTGGACGAGGTCGAGCAGCTCAACGCCAAGCTGCTGCACCACCTCGACTTCAGCGCCGTCGCCGACCGCCTGCCGGACGGCGCCAGCGAAGCCGACTGGCTGCTGCTGCGCGGCAACCTCGCCCACCTTGGCGAATATGCCGGCTGGCTGCCGGTGCTCGACGGCACGATCGACAAGCCCGACCTCAACCGCGAAGACCGGCTGTTCCTGCGCGAGGCGGCGCTGGCCGCCGAGGCGATCGACTGGACCAGCGAGCCCTGGCGCGCCCTGACCGAAACGCTCAAGGAACGGACCGGCCGCAAGGGCCGGGCCTTGTTCATGCCGTTGCGACTGGCGCTGACCGGGCGCGAGTCGGGCCCGGAAATGGCGCCGCTCCTCGCCCGCATCGGCCGCGACCGCGCCCTCGCCCGCCTCGACCTGGCCGCCCAGCACTAGCACGCTGCAACGCAGCAACTTTTGAGCTTTGGCCAACGCATGTAATGATGTATCATCCCCTCTGTCCTGAGTGAAGGAGGGTTTCATGCTTGCTTATGCCCCTCGCCCGGAGCGCCGCCGACTCAATCCGCCGGCCCTCGCTTTGATTGCCGGCGCCCATGCGGTGGCGATTGTCGCCGTGATGAGCGCGAAGATGGACCTGGCGCCGCCCTGGAAGCCGGAAAGGACGCAGGTCACCTTCATCCCAATCCCGCCCCAGCCGCAGCCGGAGCCGCAGCCCCTGGCGCGCTCGCAACCGTCCAATCGGCCGATCGACTCCGTGCCGCCGATCGTCGACACCTTGCCTAATCCGGGCCCGGTGGTGAGCGATTTCCCGCTGCCGCCCAATCCCGGGCCGATCGTCAATCCCGGTCCGGGCCCCGGACCGGTCGTCGACCCCCCGATCACGCGCACCGGGCCGCGCTTCGCGACGGCGGACGGCGATATCCGCCCGCCCTATCCCGATTCGATGCGCGCGCAGGAAAGGGAAGCGACGCTCCGGCTCCGGCTGGCGATCGACGAGCGCGGCCGGGTGGTCGGGGTCGAGCCGGTCGGGCGCGCCGACCCGGTGTTCCTCGCCGCCGCCCGCCGCCACATCCTCAAGGCCTGGCGCTACAAGCCGGCGATGGAAGGGGAGCGCGCCGTCGCCTCCTCGACCGTCATCACGCTGCAGTTCGAGCTCGACTGAGGCGCCCCGGCAGGGCGGGGGTGGCGATTGCGCCGCCCCCGCCCTATCTTCGGCGCCGATGCCGATCCTGCCCCCAACCTACCGGCCGAGCGTCGCCTTGCGCGACCTTGGCGCCTTCCTTCGCCAGCGCAGCCGGGAGCAGGTGATCGGCGCCTGCCTGGCGGTGCTGGTGACGATGATCATCGTCATCATTTTCCTGGTCGATTCGAAGATCAACACCGCGCCGCCGCCGCAGATCGTCTACGTCGAGCTCTACGATTCCAACCGCACTGACGCCGAGATCATCGCTGACCAGAAGAAGGACCAGGCGAAGCGCGAGGCCGCGGCGAAGGAGAAGCAGCGGCAGTTCCAGAAGCTGGAAAAGCAGCTTGGCATCGACTGACGCGCGCTGGATGGCCGCTGCGGTCGCGCTGGGCGAAGGCGCGCGCGGCCGGACAGCCCCCAACCCCAATGTCGGCTGCGTCATCGTCGCCGCCGACGGCGCGATGGTCGGCAAGGGCGCGACCGCCCCCGGGGGCCGCCCGCATGCCGAAGCGGTGGCGCTGGGCGCCGCCGGCAAAAAGGCGCGCGGCGCCACGCTCTACACCACGCTCGAACCCTGCGCGCACGTGAGCGAGCGCGGCCCGACCTGCTCGACCGCCATTGCCGACGCCGGGATCGCCCGCGTCGTCGCCGCCATGCGGGACCCCGACCCGCGGACCGCCGGACTGGGATTCAAGATCCTGCGCCAGGCCGGGGTCAAGGTAAGGACCGGGGTCGGCGCCGAGGCAGCGCGGGCGAGCATGGCCGGTTTCCTCACTCGCCTGGCGCTCGGCCGGCCGCGCATCACCCTGAAGCTGGCCTTGTCGATCGACGGCAAGGTGGCGCTGCCCTCGGGCGAATCGAAATGGATCACCGGCGAGGACGCCCGCGCCCATGTCCATCTCGAACGGGCCCACAGCGACATGATCCTGGTCGGGCGCGGTACCTACCTTGCCGACCGCCCGCGTCTCGACGTTCGCCTGCCCGGGCTCGAGCAATGGTCGCCGCGCCGCGCCCTGCTCAGCCGCGGCGAGCCCGTGCCCGGCTGGGAAATGCTTGGATCTCCGCAGGATGTGCACCGACTTCATGACGTCAACGACCTGCTGGTCGAGGGCGGCTCGGCGACAGCCACCGCCTTCCTGACCGAGGATCTGGTCGACCGCATCCTCATCTATCGGGCGCCGATCCTGGTCGGCGAGGGCAAGTCCAGCTTCGGCTATATCGGCCTCGACGCCATCGCCGACGCCCATGGCCGCTGGCGGGCGGTCGAGCCCCGGCCGCTTGGCATCGACCGGCTCGAAGTCTACGAGCGCGTGCGGGAGTAACGAGGGCGCATGTTCACGGGGATCATCACCGATATCGGCACCGTGCGCACCGCCGAGCAGAAGGGCGACCTGCGCCTGGTCATCGGCTGCGGCTACGACATGGGAACGGTCGACCTCGGCGCCTCGATCGCCTGCTCGGGCGTCTGCCTGACCGTGGTCGACAAGGGCGACGACTGGTTCGCGGTGGACGTGTCGGCGGAAACCCGGTCGCGCACGCCGGCCGCTTTGTGGAAAGAGGGCGCGCGCCTCAACCTCGAGCGCGCGCTGCGCCTGGGCGACGAGCTTGGCGGCCATATCGTCACCGGCCACGTCGATGCCGTCGGCCAGGTCGTAGGCGCCTGCCCGGAGGGGAATTCCACTCGCCTCGGAATCCGCGTGCCGCGCGAGCTTGGAGCGATGATCGCGCCCAAGGGGTCGGTCACCCTCGACGGCGTCTCGCTGACCGTCAACGACCTGCGCGACGCCGAGGACGGCAGCACCGATTTCTCGGTCAACATCATCCCCCATACGGGGCAGCAGACGACCCTTGGACAGGTCGAGGCCGGACAACAGCTCAATGTCGAAATCGAGGTGCTGGCGCGCTATATTCACCGGATGTTGGCTGCCAGATCACAGTAGGAACACGGCTGTTCCGCCTTTTCATCACATTGCAATGTGATATAACCTCGCCATGAGCACAACCCTGATCGAGCAGCTGACCGCCATCATCGACACTGGAGAAATCAGCCGGGCCGGCCTTGCCCGCGCCGCCGGCCTGCACCCCAATTCCTTGCGCAAGCTCGGCCAGCCCGACTGGAACCCGACCGCCGACACGCTCGGCCGGCTCGAACGGCTGATCCAGCGCGGCACTTCCGACGTGCTGGTCGGGGCCGAGGCGATCATCGACGAGGCGCGCAACGGCCGGATGTTCATCCTCGTCGACGACGACGACCGCGAAAACGAGGGCGACCTCGTCATTCCGGCGCAGATGGCGACCCCCGACGCCATCAACTTCATGGCTCGCCACGGGCGCGGCCTCATCTGCCTGGCGCTGACCAAGGAGCGTGCCGAGGCCTTGCAGCTGGCGCCCATGGCCCGCGACAACCGCACCCGCATGGAAACCGCCTTCACCGTCTCGATCGAAGCGCGCGAGGGCGTCACCACCGGCATTTCCGCTGCCGACCGCGCCCGCACCATCGCCGTCGCCATCGATTCCGCCAACGGGCCGGACGCCCTGGTTTCGCCGGGCCATGTCTTCCCGCTCGTCGCCCGCCCCGGCGGCGTGCTGGTCCGCGCCGGCCATACCGAGGCCGCGGTCGACGTCGCCCGCCTCGCCGGCCTCAATCCCTCCGGCGTCATCTGCGAGATCATGCGCGAGGACGGGACCATGGCCCGGCTCGACGACCTGATCGACTTCGCCGCCGGCCATGGCCTCAAGATCGGCACCATCCGCGACCTGATCGCCTACCGCCTGCGCCGCGACCATATGGTGTCCGAGGTCGCCGAGACCCGCTTTACGTCTCGCCGCGGCGCCCACTGGTCGGCGCGCGTTTTCCGCGACAAGGCCAGCGGCGCCGAGCAGCTGGCCCTGGTCCACGGTGCGATCGAGGAGGACAAGCCGACCCTGGTGCGCATGCACAGCCTCGACCTGTTCGCCGACGTGCTCGGGGAAGGGAGCGAGCGCTCCGGCCTGCTCGACGGCGCGATGGCGATGATCGAGGCCGAAGGCGCGGGGGTCGTCGTCGCCTTGCATGCCGCCGCGCCCGGCTCGTTGTCGCGCTCGGCCGATTTGCGCTCGGGCAAGCCGGCGGCGGGCGGCGAGGTGCTGCGCGATTATGGCATCGGCGCCCAGATCCTTGCCGCGCTCGGCATCCATGACATGGTCCTGCTGACCAACACCCGCCATGCGCCGGTCGGGCTGTCGGGCTACGGCCTGTCGATCGTCGAGGAACGCCCAATCGCGCAGGAGGCCCGCTGATGGCCCGCATCCTGATCGTCGAGGCCCGCTTCTATCCGCATTTGAACGACAAGCTGCTCGCCGGCGCCCGCGCCGCCATCGAGGCCGCGGGCCATGAGCATGAAACCATCACCGTACCCGGAGCGCTCGAAATCCCCGGCGCGATCGCGCTTGCCGCCAAGAGCGGGCGTTACTGCGGCTTCGTTGCCCTGGGCGTCATCATCCGCGGCGAGACCTGGCATTTCGAGGTGGTGGCGAACGAAAGCGCTCACGGCCTGATGGACCTCACCATGCAGGGCTTTCCCATCGGCAATGGCATATTGACCGTCGAGAACGAGGCGCAGGCCCTGGTCCGCGCCGACCCCGCCCAGGCCGACAAGGGCGGCGGCGCGGCCAAGGCGGCGCTTGCCCTGGTCGACCTCGCCGCCCGTTTCGGTGCCGCTCCCTCCTATTTGAAGCAAGCGCGCTGACCGAACGGGCCGCGCATCGCTTCGCATACCCGGCGCTGTTGCTCGGCAATGTCGCGCTCGCCTTCGGGCCGTGGCTGGTGCGCCTGGCCGACACCGGGCCGGTCGCCGCCGGCTTCTGGCGGCTGGCCCTGGCCTTGCCGTTCCTGTTTCTGCTGGCGCGCGCCGCCGGCCAGCCGGTCCACTGGCCGGGCCGCCGGCTGAACCTCGCCATCGCCTTGGCCGCACTCTTCTTCGCCGCCGACCTTGCCGCCTGGCACGCCGGCATCCGCCTGACCAAGCTCGGCAATGCCACCTTGTTCGGCAACATCTCCAGCTTCGCTTTTGCTGCTTATGGGCTCTGGCTGGCGCGCAAATGGCCGACGCACATGCAGGCCGTCGCTTTGACCCTCGCCGCCGCCGGTTGCGCGGCGCTGATGGCGGGCAGCGCCGAATTGAGCGCCCGGCACTTGCGCGGCGACCTGCTCGCGCTCGCCGCCGGCCTGCTTTACGGCTTCTATCTGATCATCGTCGAACGCGCCCGCGCCCCCGGCCGCCTGGCGCCGCTGCCGCTCCTCTTCCTCGCCAGCCTCTACGGCGCCGCCATGCTGCTGCCGCTCAGCCTGGTGCTGGGCGAGCGCTTGCTGCCGTCGGAATGGACGCCGCTCATCGCCCTGGCGATCGGCAGCCAGGTCATCGGCCAGGGGCTCTTGGTTTACGCCCTCGGCCATGTCCCGCCGCTCGTCGTCGGCCTGGCGCTGCTCACCCAGCCGGCGATCTCCGCGTTCATCGGCTGGGTTGCCTATGGCGAGACGATGACCGCCCTCGACTGGACCGGGGCGCTCGCCATCGGCATCGCTTTGGTGCTGGTCCGCTTGCGCCCCGGCCGCCGAGCCGCCAATTAGCGGCCATGGCCGACGCTACCCCACTCGAAGCGGTCCGCGCCCGGCTGGCCCTGGCGGTTGGCGAGCATGCGGTATTCGACGGCTGGACCGACAAGGCGGTCGATGCCGCCGCCGCCCAGCTCGGCGTCGACCAGGCTGTCGCCCGCCTCGCCTTTCCTAAGGACCAGCCCGGCAAGATCGACGCCTATATTGCGGCCGTCGATGCGGCGATGGCGGCGCATTTCACGCCCGAGGTCATCGCCGCCCTGAAGGTCCGCGAGCGCATCCGCGAACTGGTCTGGTTCCGGCTGCAGGCGATGGGCCCGGCGCGCGAGGCGGTGCGCTCGGCGCTGGCCATCCTCGCCATGCCGCAAAACGCGATCCTCGGCCTGCAGATCGGCTGGCGCAGCGCCGACCTGATGTGGCGGCTGGCCGGCGACAGCGCCACCGACTTCAACCATTATACCAAGCGCCTGACGCTCAGTGCGCTCTACGCCGCGACCCTGCTCGCCTGGATCGACGACCAGAGCGAGGGCTGGACGGAAACCTCGGCCTTCCTCGACCGCCGCATCGCTGACGTCATGCGCTTTGAGAAATGGAAGGCCGGCTGGCGGGGCAGCAGCGAGCGCCGCCCCAGCTTTAGCCGCTTCCTAGGCCGCTTGCGCTACCCTCCGCACTAACACCTATTCCCAATCCCTCTCGTTATTGATAATCAGTCGCAAATGACCGCGGCCCAGCCCAGCCACGCCTTTGTCGTGCCGCTCGATTCGCTCGGGCTCGGCAAGCGTGCGCGCATCGCGTCGATCGACTGGGCGGTGCTCGACGAGCCGGAAGCCTGCCGCCTGCGCCAGTTCGGCTTTGACGAGGGCGTCGCCATTGAGGCCCTGCACCTGGGGCCGTTCGGGCGCGACCCGCTCGCGGTGCGCGTCGGGCGCATGACCGTCGCCATCCGCCGTGCCCACGCCCGGGCCATCCACGTCATCCCGATCGCCGCATGACCCCTCAGCCACTGGTCGCGGTGGTCGGCAATCCCAATGCCGGCAAGAGCGCCTTGTTCAATGCGCTGACCGGCGCCCGCCAGAAGGTCGGCAATTATCCCGGGGTCACGGTCGAACGCCATGTCGGCCGCGCCGCTTTGCCGTCGGGCGCGCCGGTCGAGCTGATCGACCTGCCCGGCGCCTATGGGCTCGATCCGTCCAGCCCCGACGAGGCGGTCACCCGCGACGTGCTGCTCGGCCGCCAGGCCGGCGAGCGGCTGCCCGACGCCATCCTCATCGTCCTCGACGCCTCCAACCTCGACAACCATCTGCGCTTCGCTCTGCAGCTGATCGCGCTCGGCCGGCCGACGGTGGTTGCCTTGAACATGATCGACCTCGCCCGGCGTGACGGGCTGGAGCTCGACGCGGCGCGGCTCGAAGCGGAGCTCGGCGTGCCGGTGGTCGAGACGGTGGCCGTCCGCCGCCGCGGCACCGACGAGCTGCTGCGGCGGCTGGAGGCGGAGCTCGGCCACAGCCGCGCGGTCCACGGCGAGGACCTGCCGCCGCCCGACCTCCTCCACCTGCAGAAGAAGGCGCGCGAGGTGGCGCAGGCGGCGATCCTCAAGGAAACGCCGGTGCGGCGGCTGACCCACGGCCTCGACACCGTCCTCCTCCACCCCTTCGCCGGCCCACTCATCCTTGCCGCCGTGCTGTTCGTCATGTTCCAGGCGGTCTTCGCCTGGAGCACCCTGCCTGCCGACTGGATCGAGGCCGGCATTGTCGGCGTTGGCAACGCGGTCGGCGATGTCCTGCCGCCCGGTTGGCTGCGCTCGCTGGTCGTCGACGGCGTCTTCGGCGGGGTCGGTGCGGTGCTGGTCTTCCTGCCGCAGATCCTCATCCTCTTCCTGTTCATCCTGATCCTCGAGGCCACCGGCTACCTCGTCCGCGCTGCCTTCCTGATGGACCGGCTGATGCATTCCGCCGGCCTGTCGGGCCGCGCCTTCATCCCCCTGCTGTCGAGCTTCGCCTGCGCCGTCCCCGGCATCATGGCGACCCGGACGATCGACGACCCCAAGGACCGGCTGACCACCATCCTCGTCGCACCGCTGATGACCTGCTCGGCCCGCCTGCCGGTCTACACATTGGTCGTCGCCGCCTTCATCCCCAACCGCAGCGTCGGCCCGGGCATCGGCCTGCAGGGGCTAGTGATGTTCGGCCTCTATCTCGGCGGCATCGCCGGGGCCCTGCTCGCCAGCTACGCGCTGCGGCGGACGGTGGTGAAGGGCAGGGGCGGCGCTTTCATGATGGAGCTTCCCAAGTACCAGCTGCCGCGCCTCACCGACCTGGCGCTCGGCCTGTACCAGCGCGCGCTGATCTTCCTGAAGCGCGCCGGCACCATCATCCTTGGCACCACAATCCTGCTCTGGGCACTGGCCAGCTTCCCGCAGGCCGCGCCCGGGCAGAAGCAGAGCGAGGCCTCGATCGCCGGCCAGATCGGCCGCGCCATCCATGTCGTCGTCGCCCCCATCGGCTTCAACGAGGATATTTCCCTGGCCCTGCTGCCGGCAATGGCGGCGCGCGAGGTGGCGGTGTCGGCGATTGCTACCGTCTATGCCATCGACGCCACCGACGAGCAGGCGCTGACCAGCCTCGAGGACCGCCTCGCCAGTCGCTGGAGCCTTGCCACCGCGCTCGCCTTCCTCGCCTGGTTCGTCTTCGCCCCGCAATGCATCTCGACCATCGCCGTCACCCGGCGCGAGACCAACAGCTGGAAATGGACCGGCTTCATGGTCGGCTATCTGTTCGTCCTGGCGTACCTCGCGGCCGGGGCGACCTACTGGACGGCGGTCGCCTTCGGCCTTGGCTAATTGCCGCGCCCGTCCTAACGGTCTGGCGAACAGCGAAATCAAGGAGAGCTAGCATGGCGGGAAGCGTGAACAAGGTCATCCTCATCGGGAACCTGGGCGCGGATCCCGAGGCGCGCTCGCTGAACAATGGCGGCGAAGTCGTGAACATGCGCGTCGCCACCAGCGAGAGCTGGAACGACAAGTCCTCCGGCCAGCGCCAAGAGCGCACCGAATGGCACAATGTCGTCATCTTCAACGAGAATCTCGGCAAGGTCGCCAAGAGCTATTTGAAGAAGGGCTCGAAGGTCTATCTCGAGGGCCAGATCCAGACCCGCAAGTGGCAGGACCAGTCGGGCAACGACCGCTACACGACCGAGATCGTCCTCAACCGTTTCCGCGGCGAGCTCGTCCTCCTCGACCGCGCCGGCGAAGGCGGCGGCCGCAGCGACTTTGGCGGCGGTGAGGATTTCGGCGGCGGTTTCGCCGGCGGTCCCAAGCCCCAGTCCCGCCCGCAGCCGGCGGCTTTCGACACCGACCTGGACGACGACGTCCCGTTCTAGGATGTCTGGCGCCAAGCGCCGCGTGTAAGGCGTAAGTCCGGTCGCGGCCGCTGGTGGCGCGACTCATCCGGGGGGATGCCTGATGCTTCGTGCCTTGCTCGCCATCGCTTTTGCGGCCCAGCCATTGGCCGCGCCGGCCCAGGCGGCCGACAAGGCCGGCCATTTTGTCCTCGTCTGGAGCGGCGACCAGGCCAAGCAGGGCAACGACTTCCTCGCCGTCATCGACGCCGATCCCGCCTCGCCCGGCTACGGCAGGCTGGTGACCAGCCTCGCCACCGATCAGAAGAGCGTGCGGCCGCATCACACCGAATATGAAATGCCGGCCAGCGGCATGCTGTTCGCCAACGACCATGACGCAAACCGGACGATGATCCTCGACGTGCGCGACCCCCGCAAACCCCGGGTCGCCGCTTCGTTCGATAGCCTCGCCGGCTTCACCATGCCGCACAGTTTTGCCCGCCTGCCCAACGGCAATGTGCTGGCGACCTTCCAGTACGAAGGCCACCACGGCCAGATGCCCATGACGGGCAAGAGTGGCGGCCTCGTCGAGATCGATGATTCCGGCAGGGCGGTCCGGTCCGCCAGCAATGCCGACCCGGCGTTTGCCGATGAAGGCCTGCTCCCCTACGGCCTGGCGGTCCTTCCCGGGATCGACCGCGTCCTGGTCACCAATTCGCCGATGGGCGAGGATTATCTCCTGACCAGCAACAGCTATCAGCTGTTCCGGCTGTCCGACCTCAAGCTGCTCGGCACCTACCGGTTCGATCCCGGCCCCAGGCTCAATGGCCATATCTCCCCGGAAGAACCGCGCGTCGGGCGCGACGGGGCGGTGTACGTCCAGACCCTGTCGTGCGGGCTGCAGCGGGTGACGGGGATGGACGGATCGCGGCCGGCGGCCAGGCTGGTCCACCAGTTCCCGGGGTCATGGTGCGGCGTGCCGACCATCGTCGGCCGCTTCCTGGTGCAGAGCGTGCCGGCGATCCACGGCTTCGTCGTCCTCGACATCGCCGACGGCGACCGGCCGGTCGAGGTGTCGCGGCTGACCATCGACGGCAAGTTCGATGCCCACTGGACCGGATGGGATGCAAAATCCGGCCGCCTGGTCGTGACCTCGGGCCAGGCCGGCGACCGCATGTATTTGCTCAAGCTTGACCCGGCGACCGGCGCACTCAGCATCGACGAGGCTTTCCGGGATTCGGACGGCAAGCCCGGTTTCAGCTTCGCCAGGCGCGCCTGGCCGCACGGCTGGACCGGCGAAGGCAAGCCCCACGGCGCCGTCTTCTCGCGCTGATCGCGGGCCGCGGCTTTTAGTTGCGGAAATTGGGGCAGGGGGTTGAGCCATGGCCGATCCGTCACCCCGGGCTTGACCCGGGGTCCGCCTTTTTCTTGAATTGGCCGTGATGGTCCGTGAGCCCTGCGTATACATTCTGGCCAGATCGTCTCACGGCACCTTTTATACCGGCGCCACCTCCAACCTGGTCCAGCGGATCTACCAGCATCGGAATGATTACTTCCGTGGGTTCACGGCGGATTATGGCATCAAGCGCCTGGTCTGGTTCGAGCGGCACGAGACGATGGAAACGGCCATCCTGCGCGAAAAGCAGATCAAGCCCTGGAAGCGGCCCTGGAAATATGACCTGGTCAACGCCATGAACCCGACTTGGCGCGATCTCGCGGAAGATTTCGGATTTCCGCCGCTGCCAAGAATGAAGGCGGACCCCGGGTCAAGCCCGGGGTGACGATCAAGGACGTCCGCCTCGTACCATCGCCAGCCCGCGACCTTTACCTTCTGGCAGTATCCGCCGTGATAGGCCGACGCGACGTCATGGCAAACCCTGCCCCCACCCCCGATGACGGCACTTTTGCCGACCGCCGCGCCTATCCTCGCGTTCCGGTCGCTTTGCCGGCCTTCCTCCAGGCCGACGGCGAGCGCCACCAGGTCCAGATCGTCGACCTGTCCGCCGGCGGCGCCAAGGTCCGCTGCCCGGCCGGCCTGCCGACCGGCACGGCGGTGGTCCTCGACTGCGGCACGCTCGGCCGCCCGGGGGTGGTCCGCTGGCAGAACGACGGGCTGATGGGCCTGTGCTTCGACGCGGAACTGGATGCGCGCGACCTTGCCGCTTTGACCGACCGCTCCAATGCCCTCGCGTCCTGGAGGAAGGACCGCGAATAGCCCTGCGATTCACCGCTCCTCCCCCTTGGGGGAGGTGGCGGCCCCGGACCTGTTCCGGGGCTGACGGAGGGGTCGTGCCGAAGCCGTCGACGTGACCAGATCGACCACGCCTTGCAGGTTCGTCAGCACGTCCCGTGCAGGGATTCGTAGGGTCTGAATGCCCCATCGGCCGAGATAGCGGTCGCGCGCCTCGTCGTGCGCGCTCGTCAGTTCATGCGATGCCCCGTCCACTTCCACACAGAGGCGAGCGCGGTCGCAGTAGAAATCGAGCACGTACGGACCGGCCGCATGCTGCTTGCGGAAGTGGAAGCCGGTCTTGCCGGCCCTGAGAGCCCACCACAGCAGCCGTTCGGGTTTGGTCATTTCGCGCCGGAGCTTGCGAGCGCGCTGGAACGCGTCATTCGTGCCGATGACTTCCATCAAACCCCTCCGGCGCTTCAGCATTGCGCACTCAAACCCACGCCCTAAGACTCATTGCATCTGTGGGGGGAGCGGCAATGAGCGTCGGCGAAACCGTTGTAGTCTTCGTATCGATCATCCTCGGAATCGCGCTCGGCGACCTGTTGCTCAGTACGCACCGCCTCCTTCGCGCCCGAGGGCGCGTCGACTGGCACTGGCTGACGCCCGCGCTCGCCTTTTTCATGCTGATGAACATCATCGCCTTCTGGTGGGCGTCGTTCAACTGGTACCGCGAGCTCGCCGACATCGCGATCAGCGACTTCCTGCCCGACGTTGCGGTGTTCGTGTTTGTGTTCCTGGGCGCCGCGGCGGTGCTGCCCGACGAAATCCCCAAAGGCCGCTTGTCGCTCAGGGACTTCTACTTCCGAGAGGTGCGTTATTTCTGGTCGCTGCAGATCCTGCTGGTGATCGCGCTCATCGTTCACGCTTTCCTGCGGCGTGATCCCGGCGCGGGCCTTGGCGCATTCCTGGTGGGCGAGCTCAACAATATCGTCTCGCTGCCGTTGCTTGCACTGCTGCTGGTGACCAGGCGCCCATGGGTCCATTACGGCGTAATTGCCTTCACCATGGTGATGGTCGGCAGTAGCTACCTGATCGCGACGATCAGCGCCTAGCCGAGGGAAATCCCGCCTCCTCGTCGTCAAGGGCAATGGACGCAACGGCAGTGGGTCAGCCTGAGTTTGCTATGTCCGCTTTCGACCCATTGCTGACTCGGGGTCAGTCGGCCAAGATTGGCCATGCGCCTGATCATTCCACTGATTGCCGTGCTTTTCGAAGGATGCACTCCGTCTGGTGAGTTTGATCCCAAAAGATGGAAGGAGGCAGATCTCGGCACTCGCGACAGAGTAGAAATGGTCGACGAATTGCTGAGCCAATATCCTCTGAGAGGCGTAACCCGCTCAGAGGTGGTTGGCCTCCTTGGTGAGCCAACACCCACTGACAAGTGGGACGAATGGGATATGATCTATGTCCTCGGCCCAACCGATTATATGCCCATTGATCATGAGTGGTTGGTGATCAAATTAGACGAGCGGAACCGCGTTTCGAAATACCGCGTCGTTCAAGATTAGGGTCAGCTTTCGAACCAAGGCTGACGTTGACTAGACGCTCGATCCTCGCACCTTGGGACCTATGAGATTACTTCGTTATCGAGTGCTTATTCCCGTCTTGCTGGCGCTCGCGGCAACCGTCGTCGCCGGCAGGTGGCTCGCTCATCAGTGGCTCGTGGTAGATGCCTGTTATGATGCCGGTGGCGTGTATCTGGACGTAATCCAGAAGTGTTCTTACTCACAAGCGGAGGTCGATCGATACAGGCCGAGAAAGCCATGATCGCTAGAGTCCGCTTTCGACCCATTGCTGACTCTAGTCCACGCTGACAGAATACTGTCATGAAACGAGGACTGTTGTTCACACTGACTGTCGTCGCCTTGCTGGTGATGCTGATGTTCTACGGCGGTTGGTTCATGCACGGGGACTAGAGTCCGCTTTCGACCCATTGCGGACATTGGAGCTCGTGATAGGCTTGCGAGATGGCCATAGGGACCATCGGCGGCAAAGTTGGCTGCATCGTCGGCCCCATCATAGCTGTGCCAGCCCTCTTTGTTTCGGCTGGTTGGTTCGGTCTTAGCGAGGACTCGGGGCCTTGGTATGCGGTCCCCGCTTGGCTCTTGTTTGGGCTGGCAGTGGCGGTTGCTGTTGGCGCAGCGGTTCGCTGGGGATTTAACCGTAGCGTCGGCGTTAAGGGCGACAGCTTCTAGAGTCAGCTTTCGACCCATTGCGGACATTAGAATTGCGGCTAGGCTCACCAAATGAGACGAGTGATAGCCAAGTCCGCCCTCGCTGTTGCTCAAGCATCGTCATTCATAGTTTTGCTCGGCTACCTTGTTACGCGCAGCCAACTAGTGGCCGTCCCTGTATTCATTGCGGCAGCCTATCTACTGACGCTCAAATGCGAGCATTGCGGCGCGTCATTCGCCGATGGGAGGGTTTATCAGCGCCTCCGCCTACTGCGGTTTTGGGACGTATCCATCATCGACCGGTGCCCTGTTTGCCAACGCGAGATGGTTGCCGCCTAGTGTCCGCTTTCCACCCAAAGCGGACTCTAGCCGGTTTGAAAGCTAGGCCTCGTCCGGCTTCTCCCCTTTCAGCTTCGCCAGCGCCGCGAACGGGCCGGCCTGCTCCTCGCTGAGCACGCCCGCCGCCTTCAGCGCCGCGTCGGCGTTGGGGCCGCGCGGGAAGGGGTCGAGGACCAGTGCCAGCTCGCCGGCGATCGCCGTGCCCAGGTCGATGGCCGCGCCGTCATGGAAGATGACGTCCAGTTCCTCGCCGCCCAGTTCGATTTCCTCGTCCGGCCGCACCTGCGGCTCGGGCCGGAACAGCAGGGCGAACGGTTCGTCGATGCGCGCCGGCACCGGCTCGCCGCTGGCGATGCAGCTTTGCTGGAGCGCCGCCTTGATGCGGCCGGTGGCGCGGATTTCGCCGCCGTCGCGCGCCAGCACCGCATGCGCGTCCAGCCGGTCGAGCGACAGGAGCCCAAGCCGCTTGGCGATGGCGGCGCATTCCTCCTCGTCGGCGACAATGTCGATACGCTCGCCGCCGCGGATGCGGTCGAGGGCTAAGCGGTGGGCGAAGTCCCTGGTCATGCGATCCGTCCCTGGCCGAGCGCCTTGTCCCCGGCCTGCTGCAGCCGCCGCCACCATTCCCTGGTCGCCTCGATGCCGGCGCTCGCGGCTTCGGCGGCGGGCGGCGAATCGCCGTAGAGGCTGGCCAGCGCCACCTCTTCCCACGGCGCGAGCGCCTCGACCGCCAGCCGCCAGCGGTCGACCCGGCTGGCCAGCGCTCCGACCAGCTTGCGCACCTGCTTGCCCAGCGACGGGTCGCCGAATCCCGCCTCGCGCATCTGCGCGTCCATGTCGGCGATGAAGGCCTCGACCAGCCGGGGCCCCAGCGCCCGGGCGTCGTCGGCGCCGCGCTCGAGGCGGATGTCGGCCAGCGCCAGCAGGCTGGCGAGCACGGCGAAGCGCCCATCCAGGGTGTCGGGCACTTGCGCCTCGCGGTACCAGTCGGGCCGCCGCGCCTCGGCGACCACGGCCGCATATAGCGGCCCGGCGTCGGCTAGCGGCTTGGCTCCGAAGAAGGGCAGGCGCATTCAGCTTCCTTTAAGCGGCACAACCGTCACTTGCGCGCCACGCGCGGCTCCGCCTATTGAGGCGAGCCTCGCCTAAGCGCAAGCGCGGCGGGAAAATCGAAGGAGTCGGAATTCCATGGCGTCGAAGTTGGTCACCATTGCGGCAGCGGTTGCGGGCGTGGCCCTGCTTGGCGGGTGCTCCAGCATCGGCATCAAGGAACATCGCGGCTTTGTCCTCGACAAGGAGCTCGCCACCACCGTCCAGGTCGGGGTCGACAACAAGGATTCGGTGGCCAAGACGCTCGGCCGGCCGAGTTTCACCGGCCAGTTCGATTCGAACGACTGGTATTATGTCTCCCGCGATACCCGGGCGGTGCCGTTCCGCGGCCAGCAGGTGATGGACCAGGACGTCGTCCACATCCGCTTCGATGCCGCCGGCAACGTCGCCGCGGTCAACATGACCGACGAGACGTTGATCGCCAGGATCGACCCGGTCGACGACAAGACCCCGACGCTCGGCCGCGATCGCAGCTTCTTCGACGAGCTGTTCGGCAATATCGGCGTCCTCAACCAGGGCGCGCTCGGCGGCCAGCAGCCCCAGGGCCAGTAAGCTTTTGCTTCATCGCTGATTGGCCTAAGCGTCGCGCATGACCGCGACGCCTGCCGGCATGACCTATGCCGAATACCTTCACCTCGACGAGCTGCTCGCGGCCCAGCGGCCGCTCAGCGGCCTGCATGACGAGATGCTGTTCATCGTCATCCACCAGGCCAAGGAATTGTGGCTCAAGCAGATGCTGCACGAGGTCGGCCTCGCCTGCCGCCTGGTCGCCGCCGACAAATATGCCGAAGCCTATAAGGCCTTGTCGCGGGTCAGCCGCATCCAGTCGGTGATGACCCTGTCCTGGGACGTGCTGGCGACCCTGACGCCGGTCGATTATTCCGCTTTCCGCGACGTCCTCGGCACCTCCTCGGGCTTCCAGTCGGCCCAGTTTCGCGAGCTCGAGTACCGGCTCGGCATCAAGGACCCGAAATTCCTCGAATTCTACGAGGGCGGCAGCGCCGGCCATGCCCGGCTGGTCGCGGCGCTGGAGGAGCCGAGCCTGTGGGAGGAGGCCAATGCCGCACTGGCCCGCGCCGGCGCCGCCGACTGGCTGACCGTCTACAAGGACGCCGATCGCTGGTTCGAGCTCTACCAATTGGCCGAAAAGCTGGTCGACATCGACGACGCGCTCGCCGCCTGGCGCCACAAGCATGTGCTGACCGTCGAGCGGATCATCGGCATGAAGCGTGGCACCGGCGGCTCGGCCGGCGCCGCCTACCTGCGCTCGACCCTCGACAAGCGCGCCTTCCCGGAATTGTGGTCCCTGAGGACCGAATTGTGAGAGGGCTTGGGCTTTGAGCTTCAAGCACCTGTTCCTGCGGTCGCTGTCCGCCGCGCCCGGCCGGCTGCACATGGCCGCCCACAGCCATCATTTGTGGCCCGACGCCAGTTTCGAGGGGCACATGCAATGCTGGCTCGACGCCGCCGCGCTTGCCGACCGCAAGTGGGACAAGGTGATGGGCGAGGTCTGGCCGGAGGCGCAGGGCCATGTCGCCGCCGAGCTCGGCGTGCCCCCCGACCGCATCGTCTTTTCGTCCAACACCCATGATTTCCTCATCCGCCTGCTGGCCGCGGTGCCCCGCGCCGGGCCGGCGCGGATCCTGACCAGCGACGGCGAGTTCCACAGCGCCCGGCGCCAGCTCGCGCGCTGGGAGGAAGAGGGGGAGGCGGTGGTCACCCGCGTCGCCGCCGAGCCGTTCGACAGTTTCTCCGACCGTTTCCTCGATGCCGCCCGGGCGGGCGGCCACGACCTCGTTCTGGTCAGCCAGGTGCTGTTCGCCAGCGGCCGGATTTTCCAGCATTCTGAACAGCTTGCGGCCCTCGCCGACCCCGCCGGCCCGTGGGTCGTCATCGACGGCTACCACGCGTTCATGGCGCTGCCGGACCCGCTTTTTGAAACCACTGCTCAGTCCGCATTCTACCTCGGCGGCGGCTACAAATATGCGATGGCCGGAGAAGGCATGGCCTTCATGCATTGCCCGCCCGGCTTCGGCCCGCGGCCGCCGCTGACCGGTTGGTTCGCCGAGTTCGGCGACTTGACCGCCCCGCCGGGCAGCTCGGTCGGCTACACCCGCGACGCCATGCGGTTCATGGGCGCCACCTTCGACCCCAGCGCGCTCTACCGGTTCAACGCCATCCGCTCGATGCTCCAGGCCGAGGGCATGGCGACGGCCGCGATCAGCGCCCACGTCGCGGCGCTCCAGCAGCGGCTGCTCGACCGGCTCGCCGGCTCGGCGCTGGGCGAGGCCGAGTTGCTCAACCCGCTCGACGGCGATCCCCATGCCCGGTTCCTCGCCTTCCGCAGCCCGCACGCGGCACGCTGGAATGCCGAGCTGATGGCGCAGGATTGCCTCACCGACGTCCGCGGCGAGGTATTGCGGATCGGCTTGGCGCTCTACCATGACGAGGCGGATATCGACGCCTTCGCCGGCCTCGCCCGGGGCCTGGCCTAGGGCTCCAGGCCCGACCGCAGCATGCGGTTGGCGATTTGCGCGACCTGTTCGGGGTCTTCGCTTCCCCAGACCGCGAAGCGCAGGCCGAGGAAGACGTTCATGCCCATCGTCGCCCAGGCCCACACCTCGCGCTCCAGGGCATCGCCGGTCGCCACCTCTTTGCGGCCTTCCCCGGCGGCGAAGCGGGCGGCGATGCGCGCCGCAACCGTCTCATAATGATGGCGATAGGCGTCGGGGGCGACGAACTCCGCCTCGTCGATGATCCGGTAGACTTCCTTGTGCGTGGCCGCGAAGCGCAGATAGGCGGCCAGCGCCCGCCGCTCGGCATCGAGCATGTCGGCGCCTTCCAGCAAGGCCGGCCCGACGGCTTCGCGCACTTGCGCCGACATGTCCTGGACCAGCGCCGCGAACAGCGCCTCCTTGCTCTCGAAATAGGTGTAGAAGGTGCCGAGCGCGACCTTGGCGCGGCTGGTGATCGACACGATCGAGCTTTCGGAAAAGCCCTTCTCCCCGAATTCGGCCAAGGCCGCGTCGAGGATCTTGCGCATGGTCTTTTCGCCGCGTGCGGTGCGCGGCGCCTTCCCGGCCGCCGCCGGGGGCACCGCATCGACCGACTGTTGCGCCATTGCACCTGTCCCCCGCTATCCGCGAACCGAAGTTGAAAGTCGGTTCAACTTTCATTATACGCTGACGCCAAGACGGTGCAACCGGCATGGCCGGGACGACTCAAGCCGTCACAGGGGAGGACATACATGCGCAGGACCAATCTCGCTCGCGCCATTTTGCTCGGCTCGGCCGCCACGTTCGTTATTGCAGCGCCGGCCAGCGCGCAGACCGCAGAAGAAGCGACACAGGCTACCGCCGACCAGCCGCCGGCGCCGGAAGCAACCACCGCCGCCAATGATGAAGGTGCCGACGCGGCCGGTGAGAGCATTACGGTAACTGCGCGCCGCACGGAGGAACGCCTGCAGGATGTTCCCGCGGCCGTTTCGGCTTTCAATGAGCGGGCACTCGATCGAATCCAGGCTGCGGATCCGACGGGCTTGCAGGGCGCGGTCCCCAATCTCAACATCGTCCAAGGGCGCGGCTCGTCGAACGCGATGAACATCTACATCCGTGGCGTCGGACAGCCGGATGCGCTGCAAACATTCGATCCTGCCGTCGGCGTCTATGTCGATGACGTTTATTACTCCCGCATCCGCGGCACGCAGCTCGATTTGCTCGACCTGGAGCGGATTGAGGTGCTACGCGGGCCGCAAGGCACGCTTTATGGCAAGAACACCATCGGCGGTGCGCTCAAGGTCGTGACGCGCAGGCCTGGCGATACCTTTCGGGCAAGTGGCTCGCTGGCGATCGGCAGCTACAACCAGTTTGAGGCGAAGGGATCGGTATCCGGCCCGATCGGCGGCGGCATCTCACTTGGCTTGGCGATGCTCAAATCCGTGCGCGACGGTTACGTCGAAGACGAGCTGAACGACCGCGAATACAACAACAAGGATACGACGGCGCTGCGTGGCGACATTGCCATCACACCATCGGGCCGGCTGCGGATCGACATCAGCGGCGACTATAGCTGGGACGACGCGGCAATGACGGTTGGCCAGCCGCTCAACGACCTGACCACCCTCTACACGCCATTCTTCGGTACGATCCTGCCCGTCGGCAACAAAGAAGAGGATGGCTATGACTTCACGGCGCAAATCTCGCCGGGGCTGCCGAACTCGACCGAGCTTAAGCATCGCGGCGTTTCCGCTACTGCCGCCTATGACGTGACTGACGCCATCACGGTCAAGTCGATCACCGCACTGCGCAAGCTCGATACCGCAGACTATGTCGATATCGATGCATCCATCTGGAACTCCGGTGACGTCTTCGTCGATGTCGACCAGAAGCAGTTCAGCCAGGAGCTGCAGCTTCTGTACAAGGGCGAACGCCTCTCAGGGGTCGCAGGGCTCTATTACCTGCATGAACAGATCCAGTCGCACCAGGAAGCCTATGGCAGCGACCTGTTGCGGGTCAGCCCGCTCGTTGCCCCGCTGCCCTTCATTCGAACCGTCGATGACGACCTCGACACCAAGAGCTACGCCGCCTTCGTCAACGGCACCTTTGCGGTGACCCCGACCATCAACTTGTCGGCCGGCATTCGTTACACGCACGAAAAGAAGGACTATTTCCGCACGACCAGCCGCTTCCTCAACAATGCCTTCCTCGACATTTACAATTTCGCGCCGGACGACAGCTGGGACGACTGGTCGCCGATGGCCAGCGTCGACTGGCATCCGATGGAAGACGTCATGCTCTACGCGAAGGTCGCCAAGGGCTTCAAATCGGGCGGGTTCAACGGCCGGGCCAACACGGCGGCGGAATCAACGCCATACGACCCGGAAACCGTCTGGTCCTATGAAGCGGGCTTCAAGAGCCGCCTGTTCAACCAGCTGACCTTGAACGGCACGGTCTTCCACAACGACTACAAGGATTTCCAGGCACGCGTCGGCGGCTCCGACCTCGACCCGATTTTCGGTGCGACTCCGACTTTGTCTGTACTCAACGCCGGCAAGCTCAGGATCCGGGGTGCCGAGCTGGAAGCCGCATGGACGCCGCTCCAGGGACTGCTGATCGACGGCCAAATTGGCTACCTCGATGCCGACTACAAGGAGTTTGACGATGTGCGCTTTCCGAATGGCAGCCGCGCGTTCCAAACGCCCGCCTTCAGCCCGAAATGGACGCTGCGCTTGGGCAGTCAGTACAGCTTCGGACTCGGCAACGTCGGCCAGGTAACTCTCGGTGGCCAGGGACGTTACAAAAGCGAAACCGCGCTTGCGGTCGACAATACCTACATCCTCTATCCGACCTTCGGCAGCCCGGGTGTTGGCACGACGACGGAAGTTCCCGGCCTCTTCCAAAAGGGCTATTGGGTCGCCGACGCGCGTATTGTCTGGGAAGACGTCGCCAAGCATTTCGCGCTGGGGCTTTACGTCAACAACCTGTTCGACAAGGAATATAAGACGGACGCCCAGGAATTCTCCTCGGTCGGCAGCATCCGCACCGTCTATTATGGTGCCCCGCGGACGATGACGTTGCGCCTGACGGCCCGGTACTGAGCGACGCTCATGGCCGAGTTCGCCGAGCGGCGGTGGACGTCGCCCGATAGCCTTTCGCTCTTCGCCCGCGACTATGCGGGCCGCGACGGGGAGCAGCGCCTCCCCGTCCTGTGCCTCCACGGCTTCACGCGCAACTCCGCGGACTTCGAGGAACTGGCGCCGGTGATCGCCGCCACCGGTCGGCGGGTGGTCGCCATGGACATGCGCGGCCGCGGCCGGTCGGACCGCGACCCGAAGCCGAAGCACTACCATCCCAAGGTCTATGCCCGCGACGTCACCGGCTTCCTTGCCGCGCTTGGTATCCCGCGTGCCGTCTTTCTCGGCACCTCGATGGGCGGTTTGATCACGCTCACGGTCGCCCTGCTCAGGCCGCGACTCATCGGCGCCGCCATCCTCAACGACGTCGGCCCGCAGATCGACCCGGCCGGCATCGCACGCATCCAGTCCTATGCCGGCAAGGCGGCGCCGGTTCGTGACTGGCAGGACGCCGCCGACTATGTCCGTTCCATCAACCAGGCGTCGCTTCCCGCTCTCGGCGCCGAGGACTGGCAGCGAATGGCGAGGCGGACGTTCCGCGAGGGACCGGACGGGCCGGTGCTCGATTACGACCCCGCCATCGCCTCCGCCGCGCGCGGGAAAGCGAAAAGTTCGAGCCTGCTGGCCTGGTTCGCCTTTCGCCGTCTCGCCCGCCACGTCCCGACCCTGCTGATCCGCGGCGAGACCTCTGACATCATGTCGGCCGAGATCGCCGAGCGCATGCGCCGCCGGGCGCCGGCCCTGCAGGTCGCCGTCGTCCCCGGCGTAGGCCACGCGCCGATGCTGTCCGAGCCCGAGGCACTCAAGGCCATTCGTGCGTTTCTGACCTCGGCGCCGTAAGCAGACCCGGGCGGGCGCTGGCATTGACCGCTGCCTCGTGCCATCTGGGCCACTGGCGTCTCAGGAAGGCAGCCGGGTTGCGAGGAGCCGAACATTGACCCGTGACAGTGTCGATCAGCCGGCCCCCGCGGGCCGCAACATGATGATGGCCATGCTGGTCATCTGCTACACGCTCAATTTCGTCGACCGGCAGATCATCGGCATCCTCGCCGAATCCATCAAGCTCGACCTCAAGCTCACCGACAGCGAGCTTGGCTGGATGGGCGGCACCGCCTTTGCCCTGTTCTACACCTTCCTGGCGATTCCGATTGCCATGCTCGCCGACCGCCGCAACCGCAGCTGGATCATCACCATCGGCCTGACCTTATGGAGCGCCGCGACCGCTGCCTGCGGCCTCGCGCAGAATTTCTGGCAACTGTTCCTGGCACGGATGAGCGTCGGCGTTGGCGAAGCCGGCGGCGTGGCCCCGGCCTATTCGCTGATCTCCGATCTCTACCCGGCTAGACAGCGCTCCCGCGCCCTTGCCATTTTCTCGCTCGGGATCCCGTTCGGCAGCGCCTTCGGCGTGCTGTTCGGCGGGCTGATCGCGGCGCAAATCGACTGGCGCTATGCCTTCCTCATCATCGGCCTTGCCGGGATCGTCTTTGCGCCTCTCTTCAAATACTTCGTCCGCGACCCCGGCCACGGCCGCTTCGACGAGGGCCCACGTGCTTCGGCCCCGTCGCTCGGCCTGGTGTTTCGCACTATTGCCCGCAAACCGGCCTTCTGGCTGCTTGGTTTCGGGGCGGGGACGGCCAGCCTGGTCTCTTACGGCCTGGCCTTCTGGATCCCCAGCTTCCTCGCCCGCAGCTACGGCCTCGAGCTGGAGGAGCGCAGCTGGATCTTTGCCGCGGTGTTGCTGGTCGGCGGCTCGGCCGGCATCTGGTTCGGCGGCGTCGCCGGCGACCGCCTTGGCAATACACATTTGCGCGGCTTCGCTTTGGTCCCGGCGATTGCTTTCGCCGTCACCTTGCCCGCCTATCTGCTTGCTTTCTCGGTCGAATCCCTGTGGATTTCGACCCTGCTGTTCATCATTCCGACGGCGCTCGGCCTCGCCTGGATCGGCCCGGTGGTGAATGCGGTCACCCGGCTGGTCCCGCCGGAAATGCGGGCGACGGCCTCGGCCTTGTTCCTGTTCATCAACAATCTCATCGGCCTTGGCCTCGGCTCGACCGTGATCGGCATCATCTCCGACGCCTTGACCGCGCGCTATGCGGAGGAGGCCTTGCGCTACTCGGCGATGGCGACGACGACGCTCTATGCGCTGGCCGCTTTGCTCATGCTGCTCGCGTCGCGGCGGCTCGCGCGCGATTGCAGTCCGGCCGCCGGCTGAGCCTTTCCTTTCCCGCGGGTGAACAGGGGAACGTTGGTCCGTTTCCGTGGGTTTATTCGGCCAGAAGGAGATCTAACATGCGCAATTGGATGCTTGCGGCCAGTGCTGCGGCACTGGCGATCACGGCTCCCGCGCTTGCCGAGAGGGGCGGACACGGCGGCGGCCATGGCGGCGGCAAGGACCGTTCCGCCCAGGTTGAACGCGGCGGTGGCAAGGTCAAGGGTCAGGCTGACAAGGGCCGCGGCCACGCAAAGTCCGAAGCCAACCGGGGCGGCGGCAAGGCTCGCTTCTCCCAAAACGTCGATCGCGGCGGCGATCGCGGACCCAATCGCGGACATAACAAGGCCGAGCGGGACGATCACCGCTCCGCCAAGGCGGTCCGCGTTGAACGGCGCGACGACGAGGGCCGCGGTCGCGGCCGTGACGACGTTCGTGTCGTTCGCATGGACGATGACCGCCGCCGCGACGCGGTTCGCGTCCGCGACTTCGATGACGACGATGGGTTTGTCCGTCGCTGGGGCCAGCATGGCTTCGCGCGCGGCTTCGTCGACGGCTGCCCTCCGGGCCTGGCCAAGAAGGACAACGGCTGCCTGCCTCCTGGCCAGGCGAAGAAGTGGGTCGGGACGGTCCTGCCGACTGCCTTCCGGACCAGCTCGCTGACCGGGCCCTACCGCGACTGGTATCGCGATGACGACCGTTACCTGTACCGGATGGGGCCGGACGGCTTGATCTATCGGGTCAATCGCGCCGACAACCTGATCGACGCGCTCATCCCGTCCTACCTCAACGATTACGGCTATTACCCGGTCGGGATGGCCTATCCCTCGCCGTACAATTTCTACAACGTGCCGGTGCAGTACAGCAGCTACTGGCCCGATGACGACGATTACTATTATCGCTACGGCAACGGCGCCATCTACCAGGTCGATCCGCGAACCAGCATGATCCGGTCAATCGTGGCCTTGCTTGCCGGCGACCTCGCTGTCGGCCAGCGGCTGCCGCTGGGATACAATACCTACAATGTCCCGCTCGATTACCGGGCGCAATATTACGACACGCCTGATGCCTGGTACCGGTACAATGACGGCTACATCTACCAGGTTGACCCGACGACCCAGCTGATCACGGCGGTGATCCGGGCCCTCGTCTAGTTCTAGCGTTCATTGCAAAATCAGATGGCGGGCCTGCCTTACTCAGGCCCGCCAAGCGAAACAGGGAGACGCACGGATGCGCCCGACCAGAAACCTGATGCTCGTTACACTTGCCGCATTGGCGATCACAGCCTGCGACAACAAGGCTGCCAATGACACCGCCGCCACTCCTGAAGCGAAGGAAACGGCGGGCGACAAGACCTTGGCGAAGGGCATACCGGCCGACAGCAAGTTGGCCGCGGCGCTCAAGGCTGCCGGGCTCGATGCGACGCTCGCCGGCCCGGGCCCCTATACGGTCCTGGCGCCCGACGATGCGGCCTTTGAAAAATTGCCGGCCGGCGCGCTCGACACGCTGATGAAGCCGGAGTCGCGTGCCGACCTGACGGCGCTTCTCACCTATCACATCCTTCCCGGCACCATTCTTGCCAGCGACATCAGCAAGGCGATTGACGCCGGCCAGGGCAAGACCGTGCTGGCGACCATGGGCGGCGGCACTCTGACTGCGACCAAGGAAGGCGATAGCGTCGTGCTGAGCGACGGCGCCGGCGGCAAGGCAAAGGTCACCCAGGCTGACGACAAGCGCTCGAACGGCGTGATCCACCGCATCGACGGCGTATTGATGCCATCCTGACCGATTTCCTGACGCTTCCCACTGGCGGCGCGCAATCGGCTCGTTATAACGGCTGAATGCGCGCCGCGGCCGCTGTGCCGTGGCTATCGAATAGGGGCGAGGAACCAAGCGGCATGAAGGCGACGATCGAGCGGGCAACCCTGTTGAAGAGCCTCGGCCACGTCCAGTCAGTGGTCGAGCGCCGCAACACCATTCCCATCCTTTCCAACGTCCTCATCGAGGCGCGCGACGACGGCTCGATCCGGCTGATGGCGACCGACCTCGACCTGCAGGTGGACGAAAGCGTCCCCGCCCAGGTGGCCCAGGCCGGGGCGACCACCGTGCCGGCCCACACCTTCTTCGAAATCGTCCGCAAGCTGCCCGAGGGCAGCCAGGTCGAGCTGTCCGCCGCCGAAGGCAAGATGCAGGTCGTCGCCGGCCGCTCGCGCTTCAACCTCTCGACCCTGCCGCGCGACGATTTCCCGGTGATCGCGGAAGGCGAGCTGCCGACCCGCTTCGAGCTGCCGGCCGCGACGCTGCGCCAGATCATCGACAAGACCCGCTTCGCCATCTCCAGCGAGGAGACGCGCTACTACCTGATGGGCATCTTCCTGCACGTCGCCGACGACAAGCTGAAGGCCGCCGCGACCGATGGCCACCGGCTGGCGCGGGTCACCGTCGATCGGCCCGACGGCGCCGAGGCCATGCCCGACATCATCATCCCCAAGAAATGCGTCGGCGAATTGCGCAAGCTGCTCGACGAGGTCGAGGGCACGGTCGAGGTCTCGCTGTCGCCGACCAAGGTCCGCTTCGGGCTAGGCAGCGCCATCCTGACCAGCAAGCTGATCGACGGCACCTTCCCCGACTACAACCGGGTTATCCCGACCGCCAACGACAAGCTGCTGAAGCTTGACCCGAAGAGCTTCTCGGCCGGCGTCGACCGCGTCGCCACCATCGCCTCGGAAAAGACCCGGGCCGTCAAGATGAGCGTCGACCGCGACAAGGTGACCTTGTCCGTCACCTCGCCCGAAAGCGGCACCGCCACCGAGGAGATCGCCGCCGACTATGGCAGCGACAATCTCGAGATCGGCTTCAACGCCCGCTATCTGATGGACATCCTCCACGAGATCGAGGGCGACACGGTCGAGGTCCACCTCGCCGACGCCGCCGCCCCGACCCTGCTGCGCGAGAACGACAGCAGCCCGGCGCTGTATGTTCTCATGCCCATGAGGGTCTGAGCGAGCCGCACTTTACGCTCCGTTGTCGGCCTCCTAGGCAAATGGAGTGCCCGTCACCCGCCTCGCTTTGACCGATTTCCGCAATTATGCGGACGCCGTCATCGAGCCCGGGCCCGGCTTCGTCCTGCTCAGCGGCGACAATGGCGCCGGCAAGACCAATGTCCTCGAAGCCGTATCGCTGCTCACCCCCGGCCGCGGCCTGCGCGGCGTCGCCTTGTCGAACATGGCCCGGCAGGGCGGCAGCGGCGCCTTCGCGGTCGCCGCTCGCCTCGGCGACAGCGAAATCGGCACCGGCACGGTCCCCTCCGCCCCGGAGCGCCGCCAGGTTCGCATCAACGGTGCCGCGGCGGCGGTCAATTCGCTGTCGGAGCGGCTGGCCATCCTGTGGCTGACCCCGGCCATGGACCGGCTGTTCACCGGCCCGGCCGGCGAGCGCCGCCGCTTCCTCGACCGGCTGGTGCTGGCGCTGGAGCCCGGACATGCCCACCATGCCGCCCGCTATGAGGCGGCGATGCGGGCTCGCACCAAGCTGCTCGGCGAGCCGGAAGCGGCCGACCCCGACTGGCTGGCGGCGATCGAGGCGCAGATGGCCGAGCATGGGCTCGAATTGTCGGCGGCCCGCGCCCGCACGGTCGCCGACCTCGCCGACGCCCTCGATGCCCGGACGGATGACGATTTCCCTGCCGCCGGCATTGCCCTCGACGGTTGGAAGGAAGCGCATTTCGCCGACATATTGCGCGCCAACCGCGCCCGCGACGGAGCCGCCGGCCGGGCGACCGAGGGCCCGCACCGCCAGGACCTCGCCGTCACCCACCGCGCCAAGCAGATGCCCGCCGCACGATCCTCCACCGGCGAGCAGAAGGCGCTGTTGCTCGGGCTGGTGCTAGCTCATGCCGAGCTGGTCGCGGAGCGCCGCGGGGAACCACCGCTGCTGTTGCTCGACGAGGTCGCCGCCCATCTCGACCCCGGCCGCCGCGCCGCCTTGTTCGCCCGGCTCGAGCAGCGCGGCCAAGTGTGGATGACCGCGACCGAGGCCGCCTTGTTTGATTGCATCGGGCCGGCCGCCAGCCGCTTCCAGGTCGCGGCCGGTACGATTTCCCCGGCCTGACTGGACTTTCTTTACTTTCTCTCTATATTGCACTGCAACACGAGGCGCTTTCCAAGCGGCGTGATCGGAGTCTCCCTTCAACGAAGGGCGTCCGGCCCGCGTCTCGGCACAGTTTTACAAGCTCTCCATATCACGCGGGGTGCACCAACCCCGACGCGGACCCGCGGCATGTCGCCGCGCGGCCGCTCGACCATATGTATTGGACTCATTCTTGACCAAATTTACCGACCTTGGGCTTTCCAAGCCCCTCCTCGACGCGCTTGCGGCGAAGAACTATGTGATTCCCACGCCGATCCAGGCGCAGGCGATCCCGACCGTGCTGTCCGGCCGCGACCTTTTGGGCATTGCCCAGACCGGCACCGGCAAGACCGCGGCGTTCGTTCTGCCGACGCTCGACCGTCTGGCCGCCGACCGCCGCCACCCCATGCCGGGCCGCATTCGCATGCTGGTCCTCGCCCCGACCCGCGAGCTGGCGGCGCAGATCGCCGCCTCGGCGCGCGCCTATGGCGCCAACATGCGGCTTTCCGTCGGCACCGTCTTCGGCGGCGTCCCCAACCACAAGAGCGTCCGCGAAGTGGCACGCGGCCTCGATCTGCTGGTCGCCACGCCGGGCCGCCTGCTCGACCTCGTCGACCAGCGCGCGCTCGACCTGTCGCAGCTTGAGATCCTCGTCCTCGACGAGGCCGACCAGATGCTCGATCTGGGCTTCATCCACGCGTTGAAGCGCATCGTCGGCTTGGTGCCGAAGAAGCGCCAGACCCTGTTCTTCTCGGCGACCATGCCCAAGGCCATCCGCCAGCTGGCGGACGCCTATTGCACCAACCCGGCCGAAGTCGCCGTCAGGCCGGCGGCGACCACCGCCGAGCGCATCGCCCAGTCGGTCACCTATGTGAACCAGGCGGAAAAGGCGGCGCTGCTGACCATGCTGCTGAAGGAAAGCGGCATCGAGCGCGCTCTGGTGTTCAGCCGCACCAAGCACGGCGCCGACAAGATCGTCCGCCAGCTTGCCGCCGCCGGCATTCCCAGCGGCGCCATCCACGGCAACAAGTCGCAGCCGCAGCGCGAACGCGCGATCGCCGCCTTCAAGACCGGCCAGATGCCGGTGCTGGTGGCGACCGACATCGCCGCCCGCGGCATCGACATCCCCGGTGTCAGCCACGTCTTCAACTTCGACCTGCCCGACGTTCCGGAACAATATGTCCACCGCATCGGCCGCACCGCGCGCGCTGGCGCCGAGGGCATCGCCATGGCGTTCTGCGCCCCCGACGAGCGCGGCAACCTGCGCGACATCGAGCGGCTGACTCGTCTGGCGCTCGACCCGCGGCCGCTGCCGGAAGGCTTCTTCGCCGCCGCCCAGGCGCTGAAGGCGCTGAAGCTGCCGACGCCGGAGCGCAGCGAACGGCCTTTCCGCGGCCATCATCGCCCGGCGACCAAGACCGACCGTCGTGCCGACGGCCAGCGCCGCGACCAGCGCAACGATCGGCATGGCCAGGCCAACGGCCAGCAGCGTCACCCGCACCGGGCGGAGGGCCACCCGGCCCATCGTCCGGACGGCGGCCAGCGCAAGCGGCCCTTCGGCGGCCGGCGCGGCCGGCCCGGCGGGCAGCAGCGCGCCGGCGCCTGAACCCATGACTTCCTGATTGCCGGCCGTCATCCATGCCTTCGGCTTGGGGTGGCGGCCGGATTCACGCGCGCGTACGCACGTACGCGTGCGCGCGTGACTTTTCCCCCCAAACCCCTATATCCTCAGCCATGGCAACCGATCCCAATATGAGCGAATATGGCGCCGACAGCATCAAGGTCCTCAAGGGCCTCGACGCGGTCCGCAAGCGCCCCGGCATGTACATCGGCGACACCGATGACGGCTCCGGCCTCCACCACATGGTGTTCGAAGTTTCCGACAACGCCATCGACGAGGCGCTGGCCGGCCATTGCGACCGCATCCTCATCCAGCTGAACCCCGACGGCTCGGTGACGGTCGAAGACAATGGCCGCGGCATTCCGACCGGCATCCACGAAGGCGAAGGCATCAGCGCTGCCGAGGTCATCATGACCCAGCTGCACGCCGGCGGTAAGTTCGAGAACACGTCGGACGACAATGCCTACAAGGTGTCGGGCGGCCTCCACGGGGTCGGCGTCAGCGTCGTCAACGCTTTGTCGGAATGGCTCGAGCTGACCATCTGGCGCGACGGCGAGGAGCATTTCATGCGCTTCCGCAACGGCGATGCCGAAGCGCCGCTGAAGAAGGTCGGCCCGGCGCCCGAGGGCAAGAAGGGCACCAAGGTGACGTTCCTGCCCAGCCCCGAGACGTTCAAGATCACCGAGTTCGATTTCGATCGCCTGGAGCATCGCTTCCGCGAGCTTGCCTTCCTCAATTCGGGCGTGCGCCTGATCCTGGCCGATGCCCGTCACGAGGAACGCGTCGAGCACGAGCTCTATTACGAGGGCGGAATCGCCGCCTTCGTCAAATATCTCGACCGCGCCAAGACGCCCCTGTTCCCGGAACCGATCGCCATTTCGGCGGTGCGCGACGGCATCGGCATCGACGTCGCGCTCGAATGGAACGACAGCTATTACGAGAACGTCCTGCCGTTCACCAACAACATCCCGCAGCGCGACGGCGGCACCCACATGGCCGCGTTCCGCGCCGCGCTTACCCGCACGATCAACAATTACGCCGACAAGTCGGGCCTCCTCAAGAAGGAGAAGGTGACTCTGACCGGCGACGACATGCGCGAAGGGCTGACCGCCATCGTCTCGGTCAAGCTGCCCGACCCCAAGTTCTCGAGCCAGACCAAGGACAAGCTGGTCAGCTCCGAGGTGCGCCAGCCGCTCGAAAGCCTGATGAGCGACAAGATGACCGAGTGGCTGGAGGAGCATCCGGGCGATGCCCGGTCGATCATCCAGAAGGTGATCGACGCCGCCGCCGCCCGCGAAGCCGCCCGCAAGGCGCGCGAGGCCAGCCGCAAGTCGGTGATGGGCATCGCCTCGCTGCCGGGCAAGCTCGCCGATTGCCAGGAGCGCGACCCGGCCCTGTCGGAATTGTTCATCGTCGAGGGTGACAGCGCCGGCGGTTCGGCCAAGCAGGGCCGCAACCGCCAGAACCAGGCGATCCTTCCACTGAAGGGCAAGATCCTCAACGTCGAGCGGGCGCGCTTCGACCGGATGCTTGGCTCAAAGGAAATCGGGACCCTCATCCAGGCGATCGGCACGTCGATCGGCAGCGAAGAGTTCAACATCGAGAAGCTGCGCTACCACAAGATCGTCATCATGACTGACGCCGACGTCGACGGCGCCCATATCCGCACCCTGCTGCTGACCTTCTTCTACCGGCAGATGCCGCAGCTGATCGAGAACGGGCACCTCTTCATCGCCCAGCCGCCGCTCTACAAGGTCGCCCGCGGCCGCTCGGAGGTTTATCTGAAGGACGATGCCGCGCTCGACGAATATCTGGTCGATGCCGGCCTCGATGGCCTGGTGCTCGAAGGCAAGGGCGGGCCGCGCTCCGGCAAGGACCTGCGCGGACTGGTCGACCATGCGCGTCGCATGCGCACGCTGATGCGCTATGCGCCGAAGAAATATGATCCGGCGATGATCGAGGCCCTGGCGCTGTCCGGCAGCCTCAACCCGAAGCTCGACGACGCCGGCCGTGCCAAGTCGATCGCCACCGTCGCCACCTGGCTGGGCGCCGGCGACCTTGAGGCGCAATGGTCGGGCGAGCTGGCGGTTGAGGGCGGCTACCTGCTGCGGCGGCTGTGGCGCGGGGTCACCGACGTGCACCTGGTCGAGCCGTCGTTCATTGCTTCCGCCGAGGCCCGCAAGCTGCACACGCTGGCCGCCGAGCAGGCCGCCACCTACGCCGCGCCGATGCTCCTCAAGACCCTGAAGAAGTCCGCCCCGCCGGTCGAGGCGGAAGCGCCCCAGGCGGACGATGCGGAGGCGTCGCTTGACGAGGCCGCGGAGGCTGCGGAGGCCGAGACCAAGGGCAAGGCGGTGCCGGTCACCCGGCCGTCCGAACTGCTCGACGCCGTCCTCGCCGCCGGCCGCAAGGGCCTCAGCATCCAGCGTTACAAAGGGCTGGGCGAAATGAACGCCGAGCAATTGTGGGAAACGACTCTCGACCCCTCCAACCGCTCGCTGCTCCGGGTGGAGGTCACGCAGGCCGATGTCGCCGACGAGATCTTCACCCGGCTGATGGGCGATGTCGTCGAGCCGCGCCGCGAGTTCATCCAGGAGAATGCCCTCTCCGTCGCCAATCTCGACGTTTGAGGAACCCTGCCCCAGCGCGGAGGTTGGCGGGAGAGTGAGTACCCCGACCATCACCGTCGCCAGCTACAATATGCGCAAGGCGATCGGCCTCGACCGCCGGCGCGATCCCCGCCGCGTGCTCGAGGTGCTGCGGGAAATCGATGCCGACGTGGTTGCACTGCAAGAAGCCGACAAGCGCATGGGCGGGCGCGGCGCTGCCGTGCCGCATGCGCTGATCGAAGACCATGGTCTTTACAAGGCAGTGCACTTCGGCGTCCGCCACAAGCGCCGGCTGGAGAAGACCCGGCAGCATGCCGAGCGTTTCCTGAAGATCGATACGCGCAATTTGGGCTGGCACGGCAATGCCCTGCTGGTGAAGCCGCACGTCGGCATTCTCGACGTCGCCGCGCTCGACCTGCCGACGCTGGAGCCGCGCGGCGCGGTCATGGCCGAGCTGGTGGTCGGCGACCGGCCGTTTCGCGTAATCGGCATGCACCTTGACCTCTCTGGCTTGTGGCGCCGGCGCCAAATGCGGGCGATCCTCGACGCCATCGCCAAGCGCCTGCAGAAAATGCCGACAGTGCTGATGGGGGACACCAACGAGTGGCGCATCGCCGCCGGCTGCCTGAAGGAGCTCAACGGCAGCTACCGCATCGCTCCGACTGGCCCGAGCTTCCACAGTCGCCGGCCGATTGCGCCGCTCGACCGCATCATCGTCGACGAATGCCTCGGGATCGAGGCCGCCGGGGTCCATGCCAGCCCGGCCGCCAGGCGGGCCTCGGACCATCTTCCGGTCTGGGCGAGGCTGTCGCTGCCGGTCGACTAGCCGCCGGCCATCTTGCGCTGCCGCCGCCGTTGGATCGATGAGCCGATTCCCATGGCCTCGCGATATTTGGCGACCGTCCTCCGGGCGACGTCGAAGCCCTGGATCTGCAGCAGGTCGACCAAATCGTCATCGCTGAGGATCTCGGTTTCGGCGGCGATCAACTTGCCGATGGCGGCCTTGACGGCCTCCGCTGCCGCCCCCTCGCCGTCGCCGCTGCCGACGCCCGACCCGAAGAAATATTTCAATTCGAACATGCCGCGGTCGCACAGCAGATACTTGTTCTGCGTCACCCGGCTGACCGTTGATTCATGCATCTCGATCGCTTCGGCGACCTCGCGCAGCGTCAGCGGCCGCATCGCCGCCACGCCAGCCTCGAAGAAGCCCTGCTGGCGGCGGACGATCTCGCTGGCGACCTTCATGATCGTCCGGGCGCGCTGGTCGAGGGCCTTCACCAGCCAGCTGGCATTGGCCAGGCACTCGCTGAGCCAGGCGCGCGAGGCCTTGTCCTGCGGCCCGGCCTTGAGCTCGGCATGGTAGCGGCGGTTGACCAGCAGGCGCGGCAGGGTCGCGGCGTTGAGCTCGACCGTCCACCCGCCGGGCGAGCGTTTGACCAGCACGTCCGGCTCCGCCGCTCCCTGCTCATCCCGGGGGGCAAAGCGGCAGCCGGGCTTGGGGTCATAGGCGCGTAGCTCGGCGACCATGTCGGCCAGGTCCTCGTCGTCGACCCCGCAGATCCGCTTGAGGTCCTTCATCTGCCCGCGCGCCAGCAGGTCGAGGTTGGCGATCAGCCGCGCCATGGCCGGGTCATAGCGGTCCGCGGCCTTGGCCTGCAGCGCGATGCATTCCTCGAGGTTGCGCGCGGCGATCCCCGGCGGGTCCAGCGACTGGACCAGGCTTAGCCCCTGCTCGGCCTCTGCGATCGTGACGCCCGTTGCTTCGGCGATGACGCGCAGCGGCGTTTCGAGATAGCCGGTCTCCTCAAGCTCGTTGACGATTGCCTCGGCGGCGCGGCCGATCGGGCCACCGCTGCCGCGCAATTGGGCCAGCAGGTGTTCGCTGAGCGACGATCCGCCCGCCTCGAGCCGGTCGAAATCGAATCCCTCGTCGTTGCCGCCGCTGCTGCCGACATCGACGAAACTGTCGGTGTCGAGCGCCGCTTCCCGCCAATCGATGTCGAGCGGCGAATCGCTGTCCCCGCGCATCGCCGCGATCAGCTCGTCGGAGCCGGTCGGGTCGTGCGCCTCTTCGCCGGTCTCGCGGTCCTCGCGGACGATGACGCCTTCCGCCTGGCCGCCCTCGCCTGGCCGCGCCTCGAGCAAGGGGTTCTTCGCCAGTTCCTCGGCGATCACCGCTTCCAGCTCCAGGTTGGACAGCGCCAGCAGCTTGATCGCCTGCTGCAGCTGCTGGCTCATCACCAGCGTCTGGGCTTGGCGGATATGGAGGCCGGGGCCGAGTCCCATGACGGCCGTACCTCCTAGAGGGCGAAGCTTTCGCCGAGGTAGAGCCGCCGGACTTCCTGATCGGCGACCAGCGCCTGCGGCGTACCCTGGAACAGGACCTGGCCGTCATAGATGATGCAGGCACGGTCGACGATATCGAGTGTTTCGCGGACGTTGTGATCGGTGATCAGCACGCCGATGTCGCGGCTTTTCAAGTCGCGCACCAGTTCGCGGATGTCGGCGATGGAGATCGGGTCGATGCCGGCGAAGGGCTCGTCGAGGAGCATGATCGAGGGATCGGCGGCCAGCGCCCGGGCGATCTCGCAGCGCCGGCGTTCGCCGCCCGACAAGGCCATGGCCGGTGCGGCCCGCAAATGCTCGATGCCGAATTCGCGGAGCAACTGCTCCAGCCGGGCGCTGCGCGCATCGGCATCCGGCTCGACCACCTCCAGCACGGCCATGATGTTCTGTTCGACCGTCAGGCCGCGGAATATCGACGTTTCCTGCGGCAGGTAACCCAGGCCAAGGATCGCCCGGCGGTACATCGGCAGGCCGGTAATGTCTTCGCCATCGAGGTAGATGCGGCCCGAATCCGGCTTCACCAGCCCCATGACCGAATAGAAACTGGTCGTCTTGCCGGCGCCGTTCGGGCCGAGCAGGCCGACGACCTCGCCGCGCGTCACCGACAGCGAGACGTCATGGAGGACGGCGCGGCCGTCATAGGCCTTGGCGATCGACCGGACCTCCAGCCCGCGTACCGCCTGGCTGGCCATGCCGGCCGGTCGCTCGAAGGGATGGAGGTCGTTCACCGTGGGTCGCGTCAGTTGCCGCGCCTGGGGACTGTGAAGTGCCCGGTTACCCGGCCGCCGCTCTGGCCGACTCCGGCCGGCCCGCCATCGACGACGGCGCGTCCCGAATTGAGGTCGATGGTCAGCCTCTGGCCGTTGATCTGCGATCCGCCGCGCGTGAGTTGGACGGCGCCGACCAGGGTGATGAGCTTGCGGTCGAGGTCGTAGATGCCGAAATTGCCGCGCGCCGTTTCCGAAGGGCTGCGGACCGTGACGCCGCCGCTGGCGTCGAGCCGGCGGATCTGGATTCCACCGCCGGAGGAATAAGCGACGGTCAGCCGCTGGGTGTCCAGCGTCAGGGTCGCCTGGCGGACCCGGACATTGCCGGCGAATACGGCCCGGTCCGACCGGTCCTGGACCTCGATCCGGTCGGCGGCTACGTCGATCGGCGCGTCCGGGTCATGGCCCTTCAGGGCCGAAACCGGTTGCTGGGCCAGCGCCAAGGAGGCGAGTGGAATGGCGGCGAGGCCGGCGACCACGGTGATGACACGCGACATCTTGCTCATCTGACTGCCCCCTGAGTGATTTTCAACCGCGCCCCGCCGCCGAGCACGATCTTGCGCTCGCCGAGGTCGGCGCTGAGATTGCCGGCCTCGAACTGTCCCAGCCGCATCGACCCGGCGGCCGGCCCGCGGCTGACCAGCGTCCGTTGCTTGAGGTCGACCAGGACGTCACGGGTATCCAGCCGGTATCCGTCGGCGCCGGCGACCCGCACCGGGCCGATGACCTCGACCTGGTGGGTGTCGAGGTCGTACCGGCCCTGCTTGGCGGCCATCACCAATGGCCCCTGGGCGAGGCCGAGGCGCGCCATCATCCCCTCGATGTCGACGATCGGCTGGTCGGAGCTCTGTTGGATGGCCCGCCGGGCCGTGATCTCGAACTTGTTGCCCTTGTTGTCCTCGCCCGTGTAGCGCGCGGTTTCGATCCGCATCCGCTCGGCCGCCTTGTCGACCTCTTTCTTGTCGAGGATGAAGCTGACTTCGCCGCGCTGGTCGAACGGGGCGATGGCGAGCACCAGCAGGAACGCGACCGCAATCAGCGGCAGGCCGAGCTTGGCATAGCGGACCAAGGCATCGTGGCGACTGCCGGGTTCCGCCCAGTGCCGCTTGACGTCATGCTTGCGGATGGCGGCCTCAGACATGGGCGAATATATCTTCTTCCGGCCAGCCGGCGAGATCGAGCATGGCCCGGGCCGGGAGGAAGTCGAAACAGGCCTGGGCGAGATCGGACCGGTTCTCGCGCGCCAGGCGCTCGTCGAGCTTGGCCATCAGCGCGTGCAGATAGCGCACGTCGCTCGCCGCATATTCGCGCTGGGCGTCGCTGATGTCGGGGGCGCCCCAGTCGCTGGTCTGCTGCTGCTTCGACAGGTCCTGGCCGAGGATCTCTTTCACCAGCTCCTTGAGGCCATGCCGGTCGGTATAGGTGCGCACCAGGCGCGAGGCGGTGCGCGTGCAATAGACGGGCGCCGCCATGACATTGAGATAGGCGCGCATGATCGCCAGGTCGAAGCGGGCGAAATGGTAGATCTTCAGGCGCTGCGGGTCGCCAAGCAGGGCCTTGAGGTTCGGTGCCGAATAGTCGCTGCCCGGCGAAAAGCGGACGAGGTGCTCGTCGCCGCGTCCGTCGGCAAGCTGCACCATGCACAGCCGGTCGCGGCCGGGCAGCAGGCCCATGGCCTCGGTGTCCACGGCGATCGGGCCGTCCTGCAGCTGCAGGCCGTCAGGCAGGTCCTCTTCGTGAAAATGGACGGACATCGGCTTCCTTCGTCAGCGGTTTTGGCGGCACGCTACTTGCATGTCGCTGAACATCTCTAGTCCGACGGGGGGGCGCCATGCCAGCCCCCACCGATGAATCACTAGGAGAAGCACCATTTTTGCGGTAAGGGCACGCCGTGCGCGCGGGATTTTCGCGCGTGAGACCGGTTGCGCCCCTGGCCCCAGCGCGTTGGTTGTTTGGATATGCGGGCACGAAGAGAGTTTAGACGGGCATGGGTTTCGATCGAGGGCGTAAAGGCGACCGGGGCGGTCGCGGCAGGGACAAGCGCGATAGTTTCGGGGATGAAGGCTTCGTAGAGCGCAGCAGCTACGGCGGCGGCGGCGATCGTCCCGGCGGCGGCTATGGCGGCGGCGGTGGCGGTGGTTATCGCGGCGGTGGCGGCGGTGGCTTCGGCGATCGCGGCGGCGGCGGCGGTGGCGGCTACGGCGGCGGCGGCGGTGGCTTCCGCGGCGGCGGCGGTGCAGGCGGCGGCGGCGGTGGATTCCGCGGCGGCATGCCTCCCCAGGTCGTCGGCGAAGGCAAGGGCGTCGTCAAATTCTTCAATCCGCAGAAGGGCTTCGGCTTCATCGTCCGCGACGATGGCGGCGAGGACGTGTTCGTCCACATCTCGGCAGTCGAGGCTGCCGGCCTCACCGACCTGGCCGACGGCCAGCCGCTTGAGTTCACGCTGGTCGATCGCGGCGGGCGGATTTCGGCCACCGACATCAAGATCGAAGGCGAGCCGATGGAAGTCGTGCGCACGCCGCGCGCCGAGGGCGGCTTTGGCAGCCCCGGCGGCGATCGCGGCCCGCAGCGCCAGCTGACCGGCGAGAAGGCGCAGGGCACGGTCAAGTTCTTCAATTCGATGAAGGGCTTCGGCTTCATCAGCCGCGACGATGGCCAACCGGACGCGTTCGTCCACATCTCCGCCGTCGAGCGGGCCGGGCTGCCGTCGCTGAACGAGGGCGACCGGCTGGAGTTCGATATCGAGGTCGACCGGCGCGGCAAATATGCCGCGGTCAACCTGCAGCCACTGACCTGAAGTCATTCAAGAGAGCGGGAAAAAGCGCCCGTCCGGTCTCCGGGCGGGCGTTTTCTTATGGGGCGTCGGAAGCCGCCGCCGTCCGATGCCTAGTGGAGGCGCAGGGCCAAAGCGGCCAGGATGGTCTGGCGGTCGGCCGGCGAATCGCTGTCCAGCGCCTCGGCCATATGCTCGAGGCTGCAGGCCGTGGCGACCCGGTGGCCGGGCATCATCGCATGGTGCGCCGACCAGTCGGCGAGGCCCTCCAGCGCCGACATTCCATGTTCGGCAGCCAGGCTGCGGATGGCGTCCATCCGGGCGGCGATGTCCCTCGGTTTCAGCGCAGGAATCCGTGACTGCAACTCGGCGATTCGCTCGCCCAGCTGTCCGCGCACCAGTTTGATCGAATCGCTGCCCATGGTTGCATCCCCGTTGACGCAGACACAGTCGTCGAAAATGGTTAACGGCAGGTCAAAGGCCGACAGGAGAACGCCATGGTTGTCCGGCGCATCCGCGAGCATGCCGCGAGTCACAATTGGTTCGCGGTCTTCATCGATCTCGTCATCGTCACCATCGGGGTGTTCATCGGCATCCAGGTCAGCAACTGGAATTTGGCCCGTCTCCAGCGGGACGAGGTGCGCGCCTATCAAGCCCAGATCATCGACGATCTCGTCGCCAACGAGCAAGAGCTCGCTGAGCGCCGGCATTATTACCGCCAGGTCCGCGCCCACGCCCTGGCAGCCATGCACGCCCTCGATGGCCCTCCCCAGTCCGACGAGGCGTTCCTGGTCCACAGCTATCAGGCGACCCAGGTGTCGCCGATCCGTATGGAACGTTCGGCCTATGACGAGATGATCGCCAGCGGCATGGCTAAGAGCTTCGGCAACCCGGCAGTTCGCCGGCGACTGTCGTCCTATTATGCTGGCACGGCGCGACTCGAAGCCGGGACCATCTTCGCCACCGGCTATCGCGAGAAGATCCGCCGGGAAATGCTTTTGGCGGTGCAGCAGCGCCTGCGAGAGCGATGCAGTGACGTCGTTGCGACCTCGAGTGACGGGGTCGAGTCCGTAACTCTGCCGGAGCGGTGCAGCCTGGAACTTCCGTCCGCGCTGATTTCCGTGGCGGCGGCTGACCTCAGGGATATCCCCGAGCTGGAGCAGGAGTTGACGCGCCATATCGGCGACCTCGACATCAAGATTGCTCGTTTCGAAAGCTGGCTTGAGGTCGCACGTGATACCAGGCGGGCGCTCGCAAAGCAGGAAATGTCCTGACCGACGAGGGCCGGTTGCTTGACAAAATCGGTGCCGAGCGCCATTGGGCAGCGCGTTCGAGCGGCGCGTGACGCCGCTCTTTGATTTTCAAAACTCAGGATTTCTCGCGATGGCCAAGCCGGCAACCGTCAAGATCAAGCTCGTCAGCACCGCCGACACGGGCTTCTTCTATGTGACCAAGAAGAACCCGCGCAACCAGACCGAGAAGATGAGCTTCCGCAAGTACGACCCGGTCGCGCGCAAGCACGTCGAGTTCAAGGAAGCCAAGATCAAGTGACCCGCTAGGGTCATCCTGGACTTGTTTCAGGGGTCCATTTTTCCGCCGTTCGACGATGGATGCTGAACCCAGTTCGGCATGACGCTCACCCGTGCGCCGGGGCTGCTTCCTGGCTCTTGCCGGCGAGCAGCAGTTCGACAGTCTCGGCGAATCGGGCCACCGAAATCGGCTTCGACACATAGGCTTGCGCCCCGGCGGCGCGGATGCGCTCGTCATCGCCGACCCCGGCATAAGCAGTGACCGCCATGATCGGCACGGCCTTCAGCTCCTCGTCCTTGCGGATCAGCTCCATCAGCTCCAGCCCGCTGACATGCGGCAGCTGGATGTCGGTGATGACCAGGTCGGGCTTGAAGGCGCGGGCGGCGCCCAGCGCCTCGCGGCTGTCCAGCACCGCTTCCGTCTGGTGCCCGTGGGCGGCCAGCAGGTCGCAGAACAGCTTGATGTTCAGCGCATTGTCCTCGACAACCAGGATCTTGGCCAAACCACTTCCCCCGATGGACCTGCCTGCACGCTACGCCATGACCGATGCACCGCACAATGACGCAGAGGTGCTCGCCCTGGCCGCACTTGCGGCGACGCTGACCGACGCGCGGCGCGCGGAGAGGTTCCTGTCGCTGACGGGATTGTCTCCGGATGGGATTCGATCGCGGCTCGGCGACCGCGCCTTGCTGGCGGCCTGCATCGCTTTCCTGGAAGGCCATGAGCCGGACTTGGTCGCCGTGGCCGGCGACATTGGCGCCAGCCCGGAGGATTTGCTGCGCGCCAGGGCGGAACTCGAATGATCGGCCGACCTTTGCTGATCACCGACTGCGACGAGGTGCTGCTGCACATGGTCGCCCATTTCCGCGATTGGCTGGACGAGGCTCACTCGGTCGACTTCGCGTTCGAGACCGGACAGTTCGACGAGGCCCTGACCGACCGCGGTTCGGGGGAGAAGCTTGGCCGCGATCGGGTGTGGCCATTGCTCGGTGAGTTCTTCGAGAGCGAGATGCACCGCCAGACGCTGGCCCCCGGCGCACTTGAGGCGCTTGGCCGGATCGGCGAGGTTGCCGACATCGTCATCCTCACCAACCTCCCCGACCTCGCCCATCCGTGGCGTGTCGAGCAGCTCGCCGCCCACGGTATCGCCCACGAGGTGGTCTGCAACCAGGGCGGCAAGGGCGTGCCGGCGCGGGCGATCATCGACCGGCACGGCGCTTCGAGATCGGTCTTTGTCGACGATTTGCCGGTCCATCATGCCTCGGTCGCCAGGCATTCGCCCGACACCTGGCGGCTGCACATGGTCGCCGAGCCGCTTCTCGCCCCGGCCGTGCCCAAGGCGGAACATGCCCATGCCCGGATCGACGATTGGCCGACGGCGACCGGCTGGATCCTCGAAAGGCTGGCGAACGCATGACCAAGACCATCCTCATAACCGGGGCGACCTCGGGCTTCGGCCGGGCCGCGGCCCGCCGCTTCGCCGCTGGCGGCTGGCAGGTGATCGGCACCGGCCGGCGAGGCGATCGCCTGCGGGCCCTGGCCGACGAGCTGGGGGACGCGTTCCTGCCGCTGGAAATCGACATGCGAGACCGCGAGTCCGTGGATAGCCTCGCCCGGCTGTCGCCGCCCTGGGGCGACATCGACCTGCTGCTCAACAATGCCGGCCTGGCGCCGCCGACCACGCCTCTGCCCGATACCGACTGGGATCGGATCGAGGAGGTTATCGACACCAATGTCGCCGGCCTGGTGGCGCTGACCCGCGCCCTGTTGCCGAAGCTGGTCGAGCGCCGCGGCCAGATCATCAACCTGTCCTCGGTCGCCGCCACCTATCCCTACAAGGGCGGGGCGGTTTACGCCGGCACCAAGGCCTTCGTTCGGCAATTCTCCCTCGACCTGCGCTGCGACCTTGCCGGCACCGGCGTGCGCGTCACCTCGGTCGAGCCGGGCATAGCGGAAACCGAGTTCACCCTGGTTCGCACTGGCGGCGACCAGGCCGCCTCGGACGCGCTTTATGCCGATATGGACCCGATGACGGCCGAGGATCATGCCGAGCTTTTCTGGTGGCTGGCCAACCTGCCGCCGCACCTCAACGTCAACGCCATCGAGCTGATGCCCGTCAGCCAGAGCTGGGCCGGCTTCGCGGTCCAACGCCGCCAGGGTTGACGGAGCCGGCGGACGGGGCCAAGCGCCCTTCCCCATGAGCATTAAGCAGCGCCTTGCCGAGCTCGGCATCACCCTTCCCCAGCCCGCGGCTCCCGTCGCCTCCTATGTCCCCGCGGTCGAGGCCAACGGCCTGCTGCACATTTCCGGCCAGATCAGCTTTGCCGAGGACGGTAGCCTGATCAAAGGCCGGCTTGGCGAGGACATGGACGTCGAAGCCGGGCAAGCCGCCGCGCGCCGTTGCGGCATCATGCTGCTGGCGCAGATGCAGGCGGCGCTGGGCTCGCTCGACAAGGTGGAGCGGGTCGTCAAGCTGGGCGTCTTCGTCAACTCGGCCGGCGACTTCACCGACCAGCCCAAGGTCGCCAATGGCGCGTCGGAGCTGATGCAGGACGTGTTCGGCGAGGCCGGGCGCCACGCCCGGTCGGCGGTCGGCGTCCCGGTACTGCCGCTCGGGGTCGCCGTCGAGGTCGATGCGATCGTCCAGATCCGTACCTGACCCTCTCGATCCGGGGGCCAAGGGTTTCGCGCATCGCGGGCTGCATCGCGGGTCCGACTTTCCCGAGAACAGCCTGCTCGCATTTGCCGCCGCGCTCGAAATCGGCGCCGGCATTGAATGCGACCTCAGGCTGACGGCCGACGACCAGCTCGTCGTCTTCCACGATGCCGATGCGAAAAGGATGTGCGGCAGTCCAATGCGGATCGGCCTCAGTTCCCTGGCCGAGCTCGGCCGGCTGCGGCTGGGGGACGGGCCGGTCCCGACCCTGGAAAGCCTGCTGACGCTGGTCGCCGGCCGAGTGCCGTTGCTGCTCGAGGCCAAGGTCGACGGCGACCTGTGGCGCTGGCCGCCGGCACTCGCGCGGGCCCTCGGCGACTATGCTGGCCCATTTGGTGTGATGAGCTTCGACGCGCGCCTGCCGCGACTGATCAAGACCAATTTGCCGCATGTCCGGCGCGGGCTTGTTATAAAGGACAGCCTCGGCGCGTGGCAGCGGTTCTGGGCGCTGCGGCTTGCCAACCCGCAATTCCTTGCCGTCGAGGTCGCGGCGCTCGGCAAGCCCTGGGTCGAGCGCGCCCGCCGCCGCGCACCGGTCTACAGCTGGACGGTGCGCAATGCCGACCAGAGGCGGCAAGCCGCGGTTCACGCCGACGCCGCTATATGGGAAAATGATGGCCGACCGTGAACAGCAGGTCGTTGCCCGAATCGCCTCGGGCGTCGCGGCATTGGATGCTGCCCGATGGGACTCGCTTGCCGGGGATGGCGGCCCGTTCCTGCGCCATGCCTTCCTCGCCGCCCTCGAGGACTCGGGCAGCGTCGGGGAAGGGACCGGCTGGACTCCCGCGCCGATCATTGTCGAGGCCGAGGGCGGGGCAATCGCCGCGGCCGCGCCGGCCTATCTGAAGTCGCACAGCCAGGGCGAATATGTCTTCGACCATGGCTGGGCCGAGGCCTTCGAACGGGCCGGCGGCCGCTATTACCCCAAGCTGCAGGTGGCCGTGCCGTTCACGCCGGTGCCGGGCCGGCGATTGCTCGGGGCATCGCGCCAGGCCCTGCTGGCGGCGATCGAGGCGGTCGTCACCCAGAACGGCCTGTCGACGGCGCACGCCACCTTCATCGACGAATCGGAGGTCGCCGACTTCGTCGCGCGCGGCTGGCTGGTCCGCGGCGGCATCCAGTTCCATTGGCTCAACCGCGGTTATGGCAGCTTCGACGATTTCCTCGGCGCCCTGGCCAGCCGCAAGCGCAAGCAGATCCGCAAGGAGCGCGCGGCCGCGGTCGCCGGTCTGGAAATCAAGGCCCTGCGTGGCGGGGACATCGGACCGGCGGAATGGGACGCCTTCTGGTCCTTCTATTTGCATCCTGGCGCCCGCAAATGGGGCCGGCCCTATCTGACCCGCGACTTCTTCGACCGGCTTGGCGCGGCGATGGGCGAGCAATGCCTGCTATTCATGGCCTGGCGCGACGGCCGGCCGATCGGCGGCGCGCTCAACCTCATTGGCGGCGATACCCTCTACGGCCGCTATTGGGGCGCGGTCGAAGACGTGCCCTTCCTGCACTTCGAACTGAGCTACTACCGCGCGGTCGAATGGGCGATCGATCACCGACTGGCCTGTGTCCAGGCGGGGGCGCAGGGGGAACATAAGCTGGCGCGCGGCTATGAGCCGGTGCTGACCCGTTCGGCCCATTTCCTGCCCGACCCCGCGTTCCGGCGGGCGGTTGCCGACTTCCTCGAACGCGAAAACGAGATGCTGGCGGCCGAGATGCGCTGGTGCCGTGAGGCCTTGCCCTACCGCTCGTCCTTGTAGACCGCGACCCTTCTGCCATCCGGCCCGGCGACCCCGCGGTACATGCCGCTGGTCGTGAAGCCCCAGGCGGAATCGCCTGCGGGCGTGACGGCGATCAGTCCGCCGGTCCCGCCCATCTGGCGGATGTCGGCCAAGGTGTCGTCCAGCGCCTGCTGAAGGCCCGTTCCCGCCAGCCGGATCCGCTCCGCCAGCTGGTGCGCGGCGACGGCGCGCATGAAAAACTCGCCCGATCCGGTGGCGGAGACGGCCGCCGACCGGTCGTCGGCATAGGTGCCGGCGCCGATCAGGCAGGAGTCGCCGATCCGGCCCCAGCGCTTTGCGGTCAGGCCGCCGGTCGAGGTGGCGGCGGCGACATGGCCGGCCGAATCGACGGCGACGGCGCCGATCGTTCCATATTTGACGTCGGCGTCGAACTTGCCGCCGGCAGCGAGCACCGTTTCCAGCTGGGCGCGGCGCTCCTCGGTCTCGAACCAGGCCGGGTCGATGCTCTCGAACCCCTGCTCGCGGGCGAACTCCTCGGCGCCCTCGAACGACAGCAGCACGTGCGGGCTCTTTTCCATCACCGCCCGCGCCAGGCTGATCGGGCAGCGGATGGTGCGGATGCCCGCGACCGCGCCGGCGTCGCGGCTGGCGCCGTCCATGATCGCCGCGTCGAGGTCGATGCCGCCCTCGAAATTCAGGGCGCTGCCGCGCCCGGCGTTGAACACCGGGTCGTCCTCCAGCACCCGAGCCGCCGCCTCGACCGCGTCGAGCGCCGAGCCGCCGCACCCGAGGATCGCCTCGCCCGCGTCAAGCGCGGCCTCGAGGCCGGCCCGCGCC